>VOFB01000997.1_pt1 | contig 238229 bp, 337 predicted proteins | sample 5384141 | NCBI WGS metagenome assembly VOFB01 (sample SAMN12384721, study PRJNA508395) | human gut metagenome | isolation source: healthy gut A | host: Homo sapiens | reverse complement strand
AACAGAATCGCACAGATCAAAGCTACGATCGAAGTTACAACTTCTGAGTTTGATAAAGAAAAACTGCAGGAGAGACTTGCGAAACTGGCAGGCGGCGTAGCAGTGATCCGTGTCGGTGCAGCTACCGAAACAGAGATGAAAGAAGCAAAAACTGCGTATGGAAGATGCTCTGAATGCAACAAGAGCAGCCGTAGAAGAAGGCATTGTAGCAGGAGGCGGATCTGCTTACATCCATGCTTCCAAAGAGGTTGCAAAACTGGTTGATACTCTGGAAGGAGACGAGAAGACAGGTGCATCCGTGATCCTCAAAGCACTGGAAGCTCCACTGCATCAGATCGCTGCAAATGCAGGACTGGAAGGCGCTGTTATCATCAACAAAGTAAGAGAATCTGAGGTAGGTGTCGGATTTGATGCATACAATGAGAAATATGTAAACATGGTAGAAGAAGGAATCCTGGATCCGGCAAAAGTAACAAGAAGTGCACTGCAGAATGCTACCAGTGTTGCATCTACTTTGCTGACAACAGAATCCTGTGTTGCGAACATCAAAGAAGAAACACCAGCAATGCCGGCAGGCGGAGCCCCGGGAATGGGCGGAATGATGTAATAAAAGAACCGAGCTAAGAAAAAGCATAGGTTACAGAGAACAAATCTGTAACTGCTTTTTAAAAATTCCTTTTACAAGATGAGAATTTCGTGTATAATAAAAAACAAGGCATATAATAGTATGAAATCAGAAGAAAGCAGGAAGAAAATGTATGAAGGATTGGTACACAGAAAAAAGAGTCTCAAGATCCATTTTCGGTTCCATTCTGGAGTATGAATACCTGTATCTGAATGGAGAGCTGGATATTGACTGCATTTACCTGAAAAAGAGACGGGAACACATCGGTACTTACAAAGTGGCGGATATGGAAGCTCTGTTTCCGCTGGATGCAAAACGTTTTCGAGAATATCGAAAAGATAAGAACATCAAGATCAGAGACTGTTCCGCCGGGCGAAGAGGCATGCGGTATGGCATGCTGATACCGAGAGCGGAGCAGAAGGATCTGCTGATTTTTGAACCAGATCAGGGAATGCTCCTGGATATGCAAAGACGTTCTCCGGGAAAAGTACAATTTGCCTGAAAACAGGGTTGACATGTTTCGACAAATTTGATAAACTTGACAACTAACAACAGATGTTAGAAATTCAGGAAAGAAAGTGAGGATAATAAAATGGGTACGATTATAGGCGAAGGTATTACTTTTTGATGATGTACTCCTTTTGTGCCGGCCTATTCGGAAGTGATTCCGAATCAGGTGGATCTGTCTACTTATCTGACAAAGTCTATCAGACTGAATATCCCGATGATGAGTGCAGGAATGGACACAGTTACGGAACACAGAATGGCGATTGCGATGTCACGACAGGGCGGCATTGGTATTATACATAAAAAATATGTCCATTCAGGAGCAGGCAGAGGAAGTTGATAAGGTAAAACGTTCTGAAAATGGTGTTATCACGGATCCGTTTTATTTATCCCCTGACAATACACTGGAAGAAGCAAACAATCTGATGGCAAAGTTCCGTATTTCCGGTGTGCCGATTACAGAAAACGGAAAACTGGTAGGTATCATCACAAACCGTGATCTGAAGTTTGAAGAGGATTTCAGCAAAAAAGATCAAAGAATCCATGACTTCTGAAAATCTGATCACTGCCAAGGTAGGCATCACTCTGGATGAGGCAAAGAAGATCCTGGCAAAAGCACGAAAGGAAAAACTTCCGATCGTGGATGATTACTTCACTCTAAAAGGACTGATCACGATCAAAGATATTGAGAAACAGATCAAATATCCGCTCTCTGCCAAAGACTCCAAAGGCCGTCTGCTGTGCGGTGCTGCACTTGGTATCACAGCAAACGTTCTGGATCGTGTGACAGGAGCTGGTAAATGCACATGTCGATGTCGTTGTTCTGGACTCTGCACACGGACATTCTGCAAACGTTCTGAACTGTGTTCGCATGATCAAAGAGAAATTCCCGGATTTGCAGGTTATCGCAGGTAACGTGGCAACAGCAGAAGCTACAAAGGCATTGATTGAAGCCGGAGCAGATGCAGTAAAAGTTGGTATCGGACCTGGATCTATCTGTACAACACGTGTTGTTGCAGGTATCGGCGTACCGCAGATCACTGCTGTTATGGACTGCTACAGTGTTGCAAAAGAATATGGTGTACCGATCATCGCAGATGGTGGTATCAAGTATTCCGGAGATATGACGAAAGCTATTGCAGCCGGAGCCAACGTATGCATGATGGGAAGCATGTTTGCCGGATGCGATGAGAGCCCGGGAAGCTTCGAACTGTTTCAGGGAAGAAAATATAAGGTATATCGTGGAATGGGATCCATCGCCGCCATGGAGAACGGAAGCAAAGACCGTTATTTCCAGACTGATGCCAAGAAGCTGGTACCGGAAGGTGTTGAAGGCCGTGTAGCATATAAGGGACTTGTAGAAGATACCGTATTCCAGTTAATCGGCGGACTTCGTTCCGGTATGGGATACTGCGGAGCAGAAACATATTGAGAAGCTTAAAGAAACAGGCAGATTCATCAAGATTTCTGCTGCATCTCTTAAGGAATCTCATCCGCATGATATTCATATCACAAAAAAGAGGCACCAAACTACAGCGTTGATGAATAAAAGCGGAACAGGCGGATTTCCCGAAAAGGAATCCGCCTTTCTTTTTTGCACGCCGGCGAGAGTGAAAGCAGACTGCAATTATCGCATTTTACATTGGAGGCAGATATGTGGGAGAACGACAGAAGCCGAAGAAAAATGGAAGAGAGGAAAAGGCAAATTCAAAAAGAATCACCGTATCGGCGATTTTGACAGCAGTTGTTCTGGTACTGTTTTTGTCTTTTTCTTTCACAGGAACACCGGTACGAAAAAATGACATACCAGAAGGCAGGGATGGATGCATGGGAGCAGTATGATATCGGAGATCCTGTAAAACAGGTTCCACAGCCGGAGCTTGATGTGCAGCTTCTGACTGTCAACGAATACTCCAGACCAGGGATTGCAACCGATGGAGTGCGTGGTGTGGTGGTTCATTATACGGCTAATCCAGGAAGTACCGCACAGAATAATCGGGATTATTTTGAAAGCCTCAAGGACACCGGAGAAAATCAGGTCAGCAGCAATTTTATCATCGGACTGGACGGAGAGATCATTCAGTGCATTCCGACAAATGAGATCGCCTATGCATCTAACAACCGCAACAACGATACAGTGTCCATTGAATGTTGTCATCCGGATGAGTCAGGAGCGTTCCAGGAGGTGACGTATCAGTCTCTTGTGGAGCTGGTTGCATTTCTGTGCGGAAAGTTTAATCTGACGATGGACAATGTGATCCGCCATTATGATGTTACCGGAAAAGACTGTCCAAAGTATTTTGTGGAGCATGAAGATGCATGGAATGCATTTAAAGAAGATGTGGCAAAGTATATTGAAGAAAATGGAAATTAATCCAAAAATCTGAACAGTAGAAATATGCAGCCATTATAAGAACAGGAAGAGAAGACAGGTATAGAAAGGAAAGGTATGGTTAAAGATATATATGAAAGTATTTGCAGGGGAGAAGATGTCCGGGCAAATCTGATCTGTTTAAAGCAGCTGATAGCAGATAAGAAAGAAAAAAGTGCATTTGCTTATATGCTGGCAGGCGATTTTCGAAAACTGGCAGCTCTATTAAAGGATAAAGACGCCAAGATACGGAAAAATGCAGCACTGATCCTCGGAGAATTGGAATCCGAAGATGTTCTTCCGTGGCTCTACGAAGCCTATGAGAAAGAAAAACAGCTCTTTGTCCGAGAGTCTTATTTAAAAGCGATGGAAAAACTGAATTTTTTCACAGATGCTTCCCAAATTAAAGAAAAAGACAGAAAACATTGCAGGAAGAACTGCTCTATGCGGCAGACGAGGGGAAAAAACATCTCCAGAAAGAAGCAGCCGTTCTTTCCCGCATGATCTTAAAATATGAAAAGCCAAAACATCATACATTCTGTGGGGAAAGACGGAAGATGTGATCCTTTTGTGCAATCGGAATAACCGCCAGATCACAGCCAGACAGATCCAGACCGGTGAAGTCTCCATGCTTGCCGGAGGCGTTCGCATTCAGGGGGCAGATCTGCAGGAAATCGCGAAAATACGAACCTGGCAGGAGCTCCTATTTCCGCTTCACGGAAAAGTGGAACGGGAGTATACGGCGGAGGCGGCGGCACAGACGGTATGGAACACCGAGGTCATGGAACTGCTTCAAAGTCTGCATGAGGAAAAAAGGAGCGTTTCTGTTTCGCATCGAGTACAAAGGTTCTCTGGATGAACGCAAAAAAGCGAATTTGTGAAAAAAACGGCATCTTAGCTGGAAGAAAAAGCGAACGGATGCTGATCAATTCCATTTCGGATTATGAAATTGAAATCCGCATTGTCGAGAGCAAAAAAGGTGGTTATCTGCCGTTCCTGAGGCTGTATACGATGGAAGATGAACGTTTTGCTTACCGAAAAGAGAGCATTGCCGCTTCCATTGCCCCGGTGAATGCAGCACTGATCATGCAGATCGCCGGAGACCATCTGAAAGAAAATGCACAGGTACTCGATCCGTTCTGCGGTGTCGGAACCATGCTGATCGAACGCAAGTATTTTCGTTCTGCCGATCCGTTGTATGGTGTTGATATCTATGCGGAAGGGATTCAGAAAGCAAGAGACAATACTGCGGTGACGAAAATGCCGATCCATTATATTGCCAGAGACTTCTTTACCTTTGAACATGACTATCTGTTTGATGAACTGATTACAGATATGCCGGCTTCCGCAGATGAAGCATTCTATAGGACATTTTTTAAAAAAAAGCAGAAACGCTTTTAAAGAGAGGAGCTGTTCTTGTGCTGTATAATCGTCAGGGAACACTACTTGAAGAAATGTGCCGCAGACAGAATAATCTTACGATACTGAAGACGGCAGTGCTGAATGAACGGCAGAACAGTAAAGTAGTGGTCGCAAAACTGCAGGAGGCGTAAAATGGAACATGTAAAAAACGAGAAGAAATTTCAAAAGAATTTACCTGGGCACTGGAAGATTTATATCAGGATCAGGCAGCATGGAGTGAAGATCTTGAAAAATCCGAAAACTGGCACAGAAGCTGTATTCCTGCAAAGGAACGCTTGTGGAAGGTGCAGAAAATCTGAAAAAGGCACTGAAGTTTTACAGTGAACTGAATCAGAGATTCGAAAAAGCATATGTATATGCAAATCAGCTTCTGCATCAGGATATGGCAAATGGCGAAAGCCAGAAATGTTCCGGGCAGGTACAGGTGCTGATGAATCAGGTCAATGAAGTGTCCGCCTTTCTGGAGCCGGAGATTTTGAAGATTCCGGATGAAAAATTAACGGAGTATCTGGCGGATGAGCCTTTCTCGGAATATCGACGATTTTTGGAAGAAATCCTGCGAACAAAAGAGCACAGTCTCAGTGAAGAGAAAGAAGAACTTCTGGCAAGGGTAAGTGAACTTGGCCGTGCCCCTTCTAATATTTACGGTATGTTTAATAATGCAGATATTACCTTTCAGCCGGTAAAAGATGAAAATGGAAATGAGCAGCCGCTGACGCAGGAACGCTATGTACATTATCTGGAAAATAAAAACAGAGATCCGAAAAGAAGCGTTTACAAACCTGTATAGCGGCTACAAAGGGTTTGCAAATACGATTGCGGCCGTTTTGATGCAAATGTGCGTCAGGCAGCTTTTTTTGCAAAAGAACGCAAATACAGTTCTTCTCTGGAAGCAGCACTGGATGGCGGAAATATTCCAATCAGTGTTTATACTAATTTGATTCGCACCGTAGAAGAACATCAGCAGCCGATGCAGCGTTATCTGGAACTGAGAAAAAAGGCTGCTGGGCGTAGAACAGCTTCATATGTATGATGTCTATGTTCCGATGATTGAAAAGACCGAGAAAAAATATTCTTTCGAAGAGGCAAAACATATGGTGCTGAATGCACTTTCCGTTCTTGGAAGCGAATACACAGGCCTGCTTGAGAAAGGATTTCATGAGCGTTGGATCGATATTTATGAAAATGAGGGAAAGCGTTCAGGAGCCTATTCCTGGGGAGCTTATGGAACGCATCCGTATGTCCTTCTGAACTATCAGGGAAATTTAAACCATGTATTTACGCTGGCCCATGAAATGGGGCACGCTCTGCATTCCTGGTATTCCGATCATGCCCAGAATTATCTGAATGCCGGATATCGCATATTTGTTGCAGAAGTGGCATCTACCTGTAACGAGGCACTGCTGATCCATGATCTGATGGAAAAGACCGAAGATAAAAAAGAAAAGGCATATCTGATCAATTATTTCCTGGAGCAGTTTCGCACAACTCTGTATCGTCAGACCATGTTTGCACATTTTGAGCAGGAAATGCATCAGAAAGTGGAACAGGGCGAAACACTGACAGCGGATGTGCTGTGCGATGCTTACTATGCATTAAATCAGAAATACTATGGAGAAGCAATGGTTTCGGATGATCTGATCCGCTATGAGTGGGCAAGGATTCCGCATTTTTATACACCGTTCTATGTATATCAGTATGCAACGGGATTTTCGGCGGCGATTGCGATCAGCAGCAAGATCCTTGCAAAGGAAGAAGGGATTGTTGAGAAATATAAAGCCTTTTTAAGCGGTGGCTGTTCTATGGATCCGATCGACCTGCTGAAACTCTGTGGTGTTGATATGGAAAAGAAAGAACCGGTAGAAGAGGCATTGAAGGTGTTTGAACAATATCTTACAGAACTGGAAAAACTCGTATAAAAATGGGAGATGTGCAGTGAAAGGCACATCTCCTTTTTAAGCGGCGGATTGCAGAGGTACTTATCCGGATATCTTATTTTAATACAAATTTATGGATGATCTCGGCAACGCCGTCGTGGTTGTTGTCATTTTCTGTGATATAGTCAGCAGCCTGCTTCACTTCTTCTTCGGCATTTCTCATAGCACAGCCGATATGGGCGGCCCGGATCATGGAAATATCATTTTCGGCATCTCCGGCAGCAATGGTATTACACAGTGGGATTCCGGTGTATTCACAGAGAAAACGAACGGCAGAGCCCTTGTCAATACCGGGAGCGACGTGCTCCAGGTATTCATTGCTGGAGAAGAAACGGTTGATCTTGCCGTCTGCAAAGTCAGCGGTCTTTTCGAGATAATCACGGAGATGCTCCTTGTTTTCATAATTTACAACCAGCACTTTGACCGGTTCTGATTTCAGAAAAGCGGTCACATCCGAACGACTTTGTATGGAATCTTGACGATGGAAGAGTAGCGTTTTACCTCTTCGGTATCGTGCTCTGTAACGATCTCACTGTCGGAATAGGTCTGGCAGTGAAGACCGCACTGAAGGGCTTCGTCAAAAATGCGGCGAACGAGCGGCATTGCAAGCGGTTTTTGAAAATACTCTTTTTGCGGTACATATCGTAGATTTCACCGCCGTTAAAAAGAAATCACAAAACAGCCCTTTTCGTAAAACCAAGTTCTTTTGCCTGCATGATCGCACTGGCAAGAGGGCGGCCGGTGGAGATCACGATATGGTGTCCGGCTGCAAGAGCCTCTTCGATCGCCTGACAGTTGCCGGCAGAAAAAGTCTTTTCGTCGGTAAAGAGCGTTCCGTCCAGATCCAGGAAAACTGCCTTGGTATTTTTTTTTTTCCATTAATTCTTCCAGGGCATCGTCACTGTCGCTGATCCACACATCTTCTTCTTTGGCAGTAAGGCCGAGATATTCACGCAAAGTACATGCTTCATCACTGAAGTTCCATTTGTCTGTTAAAGAAAAGATATCATCAAATGGGACTTCTCCCATCATAAAACGTTCTCTGAATTTCATCATAAAAACTCCTTTTAGTATTGTCTGTCACGATGTTTTCTGAGGTTCTCAAAAGTCGTGTCCGGTATGCGAAGATTGCCGCGTCCCACACCCAGATCAATCCCCGGTATATTGCTGCCGTGAAAATCAGAACCACCGGAAACGGCAAGTCCCATAACCTGGGCGAGCCGGCGTACACGGTTTTCCTGAGAAACCGAGTGACGTGAATACATGGCTTCGATCCCGTTGAGGCCTTCTGGCTTCAGGGTACGGATCAGTTCCTTTAACTGAGAATCAGAAAGGTGGTACTGCATTGGATGTGCAAGGACGGCAATTCCATCCAGTTTATGGATCAGGTGCACGGCCATTGCCGGGGTTACCTTTTCACGTGGGACAAAACAAGGTCCGTCATTTCCAATATAATGAAAAAAGCATCATTCATAGATGGAATACAGCCCTTTTCATATAAAAAACGTGCGAAATGTGCTCTTGTCAGAACGGCATCACCAAACATTTCCTGCAAAGCCTCGATAGTGATCGGAAATCCACAGTCGGCAAGCTTTTCAGCCATTTTACGATTCCGTTCAAAACGGGCATTGCGGAAATGATCCAGTTCCTGGCAGAAAGAAGTATCGTGCCAGTCAAAATCGAGACCGACGATATGGATATCCTGACCATTGTATTCAGTAGAAAACTCAATGCCGGAAATGACTTTTATTGGTTTGTCCTCGGCAGCCTGAAACGCCTCACCGAGACCATCTACGGTGTCGTGATCGGTCAGAGCGAAAGCCGTAAGATGATTTTCCATGGCATGTTCTACCAGCTGCGTTGGTGTCAGTGTTCCGTCTGAAAAGGTAGAATGAACATGAAGATCGATCATAATTAAGAACCTCCCTTTGCAGAAATAATCATCAGTTGTCTTTTATCCGGATCTGCCGCGAGACATTCAGGGCGATTCCCATTTCCGTCATCAGGAAGAGAATCGAAGTACCGCCGTAACTGATAAATGGGAGCGTAACACCGGTTGTAGGAATTACGTTCAATACAACGGCAATATTCAGAATGACCTGCAAAGCGATATGTGCAAAAATACCGGTAACGATCAGAGAACCGAGTAGATCCGGTGCATTCTGTGCGATAAACATCAGTCGGTACAGCAGAAAAACAAACAGGATGGTCAGAAGAACAGCACCAAAGAGTCCAAGTTCTTCGCAGATGATCGAAAAGATCATATCATTCTGAGCTTCCGGGATAGACTGGATTTTCTGAGTACTGTTGCCAAGACCCTTGCCGAACAGACCGCCGGAGCCGATGGCGTATAATCCCTGAAGTACCTGATAGCCGCCGCCATCGGAATATTTTTCCGGATCGATCCATGCAAGGACACGGTTGAAACGGAAGTTTCCACTTGCACCAAGCGAAGAAACATATCCACGCACGCCTACGATACCGACAGGAAGACCAATGCCGGCTGTGAGAACAAACGGTGCAGTCTTTGGATGTGCAACAAAAATCAGTGCACAGGTAATGCCGAGGATGATGATGGCGGTACTTAAGTTTTCGGTAAATTTCCAGGTCAGAAGGAACGTAAGTGCACCAAAAGCAAAAAGAACAGCCGGTGCCTTAAAGCCTTTTAACTTTTTGCCGAACTGCACGATCAGTACAGAAAGGAACAGAATGATCGCCAGTTTGGCAGGTTCTGCTGACTGAAACTGGATCGGACCAATTTTGATCCATCGTTTTGCACCGTTTACCTCGTGACCGATGAATTTGGTAACCAAAAGCAAAAGATTGCTGAAAAGGTAAAAATAGCCGGCATATCTGGCGTAAAAATGGTAATCGATCATGGAAAAAACAAAAATCGCTGCCAATCCACCAACGCTGAACAATGCCTGCCGGAAAAGAAAATATGTATCACTTCCATACTCAACCTGGGCATCATAAGCACTTGTACTGTAAAGCATGATAAGCCCAAAACAGGTGAGAAGGACTACACAGGCCAGAAGATTGTAATCATAATACTGACCGTTTCTTGTCAGAAGTCTTACCTTACGTTTCCTCCTGACGGTTTTTGTGTTTGTCTGTGCCATATAAAATCCTGCCTTTCTATTAGGATTACTATGTATCATAACATATTTTAAAGTCAAAAGGAACCCATATCGAGCACCATTTCAGGAAAAAATTTCACTTAGCATATAGTAATCTGATATTAAGGGGCTGCCGTGACAGCAATAGATAACGTGGCGATGCACCGATTTCGCTATCTGGTCCGCCGTACTGCAATAACCTATAATCAAAAAGCATATTGAAAATGAAGAATGCATATGCTATAATGCCATTAGGCAAAGAGAAGTAGGTAGTCCAAATGATTCGACTACAAACGAAAACCCCAGAGCGGCAACTCTGGGGTTTTCTATTCTCTTTTTATGGCAGAACAAATCCATAGGCTGGTTACCGACTATTTATCACTATCCAACCATTTGATGATGCAATGGCAAATTACACCACCCACAACAGTGACAATAAGAGAAGTAAGAAAATCCAAATGATTCACCTCCTTCCTGTTACCAGTATTGGAGGCGGTAACGCATCTATACTATCACACTCTTTTAAGTATTTCTATCTGTATTTTCATTATACCCTCTCCGTTTTTTCAAATATACCCATCCTGCACTGCTTTTCAGCGTTTGAAACACCCCGAACGGAACAGGTAAAAACTGCAAGGAACTATTTGCATCATTTTTCATAAACTTATATTGAACTGATTATTTAATAGGAGGAAACACAGTTGCAGTATCAAAATTCTTGCTGTCAGAGATCAGAAAAAGAATCTTGCCTGGAACAGTATCCGATTGCTATGGCATACGTTCCGTGGCAGAAATTTGATAAATCGTTTTCTTTATGTCATGCTTTAAAAAGTAGGCACCATATTTCCATGCCTTGAAAAAACATTTTGCGGAAAAGGAGGCAGATGTCGATGAATGGCTGCAATCATTACAGAACCAATAATTCCTGTATGCGAAATGCAAATAACAGACAACCGATGAACAATCGACCTCGAATGGAAATGCAGACAGACAAAAATATGGAATGCAAAAGAAGACAACAGCCGGACAAAAAGAGTTTGCTGAATGAAATCAATGAATGCAGTTTTGCAGTCAACGATATGCTCCTTTATCTGGACACACATCCGTGTGACGAAGCAGCTTTTTCTTATTTCATGGAACACAAAAACCGTCGAGTTGCCGCACTGAAAGAATATGCAAAATTTTATGGACCGCTGACCATTGATACCGCAGACGATGAAGCGAGCGAGAGTTTTTTATGGGTAGAAACACCTTGGCCATGGGAAGGAGGCGGCTGCTGATATGTGGAATTATGAAAAAAGACTGCAGTATCCGGTAAATATCAAAAACCCGGATGGAAGAATCGCCCAGTTCATCATGAGTCAGTATGGTGGACCGGATGGCGAGATCGGAGCATCTATGCGTTATCTTTCTCAGCGTTTTACTATGCCGAATCGAAAAATTATGGGTGTTTTAAATGACATCGGCACGGAAGAACTGGCACATCTGGAAATAGTATCAACAATCGTTCATCAGCTTACGCGTGGTCTTTCAGTAGAAGAAATTGAAAAAATCCGGTCTGGCACCGTATTATGTGGATCATCCGTAGGAATCTGGCCGCAGGCTGCCGGTGGTATTCCATTTAATGCATGTGAATTTCAGTCAAAAGGGGATGCGATCACCGATTTGTATGAGGATATGGCTGCTGAGCAAAAAGCACGCAGCACTTACGATAATATTCTGAGAATGGTAAAAGATCCGGATGTCGCAGATCCGATCCGTTTTTTAAGGGCGAGAGAAATCGTGCATTTTCAGCGATTCGGTGAAGCACTTCGCATTTTACAGGATGAACTGGATTCTAAGAATTTTTATGCATACAATCGAGTTTTGATAAACCAGTCAGCTGTCCTGTTTCTTCTGGTGGATGCATAGAAAGCAATTAATATGAAAAACAGAAAAGGGCTGTCGTGAAAGCGGCAGCCCTGCAACATCGGACTCTTACATTACAGATGAATTACTTGCTAATGTGATAGAATTACCGGAACTATTTCAGCAATTCATGAATATTGATTGAGAAGTCTGGATAAATCCCTACAGGAATATCGTCTTCAAAAGAGTAAAGGTTGTTATTTTCCTCTTCATTTTCGAAGCAGAAAACATTTACAATCTCTTTTGATGGGTTCACGATCCAGTATTCGCGAACACCGGCATTACGATATTTAAAAAGCTTGATGCCATAGTCACGTTTTTGTGTAGCAGGAGACACAATTTCAATAATAAAATCCGGTGCACCTTCAATACCTCTTTTCGGATATTTTCTTCGAGTCACACAGAACAGAGATATCAGGTTCGACATAAGTTTTATCATCAGCGTTGAGTCGTACGGCAAGAGGTGCCGGAAGTACCTGAGAATCATTATGATTGTTTCGGATGTATTCGTGAATCGTTCCGGATAATTCCATAACAAGATGTTGATGTATATAATTTGGTGATACCATATTATAAATTTGACCATTGATTAGCTCCGCACGTTTGCCTTCCGGAAGTGCATCGATGTCTTGTGTAGTATAAGAATGCTCTTTTGACAATTCGGTTTGAGCGATACGAGTCGGATATTTCGGATTATCAATTTGATAATTTTTTAGAGATTCTAAATCTGGAGATGCTTTTCGTATAGTGCATTAAAACCTCCTGTGCGAGATAATTCCATAATAATATGAGAGACGGACGCAATATAATTTTTGAAATAAGCAATTTCTAAATTACTGTATCCTTTATATCTTGCCATTTGTATTCTGGAAGCCAGCAAGTAGCATGATGGAACCCGCCGGTGTCATTTGGTGTTTCAATATATACTTTTACTGTTCCGTCGATCTTCATTTCAGAATGTGTAATTTCCGTATCATCATTTAATGTCATAAACGGATACATCATAATAAACAACTCCTTTCAAAATAGGTAACTTATGCACTTAAAAGATTTCGTTTTCTGTTTCTATGAAGCGACTTCGTTTTCAAATAATGAAATCGTGGAATTTTTTTGCTTGAAAATAAAAATATATGGTTTGAATTTAGTATAATATAAGTATGAAGATGAATCAATATAAAATAATCAACACAAATAAAAAGTATTGATTTATATGCATGATATGTATAGCAATTGAAAATTGCCGGTTAGTATTTTAGAAGAAATAAATCATCCGGATAAGCTTTTACAAAAAAGCTGCATACAATAAAGAAAAAGGAATTGTATGTGTAATATGAACAAAATTAATCGTATGATTTCAAAATATAACTATACACCCGGGAACAGTTCCAGAATCAAATATATCGTCATTCACTACGTTGGTGCACTGGGCGGAGCAAAAGAGAACTGCATCTATTACGGAGGCAGGGACCGCGGATCATCGGCACATTATTTTGTCGGGTTTGACGGTGAAATCTGGCAGTGCGTGGAAGATCGGAATATCGCCTGGCATTGTGGGGCGAGCAGTTACAAACATCCGGAATGCAGAAATGCCAACAGTATCGGGATTGAAATGTGCGTGCGAAAAAGGGGAACACAAACACTTGGAGCAACGGACAGGGGACTGGTATTTCGAAAATAAGACGGTGCAGTCAACTATTGAGCTGGTCCGGTATCTGATGGAAAAATATCACATTCCGGCAGATCATGTGATACGCCATTATGATGTGACAGGGAAAATCTGTCCGAATCCGTATGTATATAATGAAGGAAAAAAGCACCTGGGACACTTTCAAAAAGGCAATTTCGGCAAAAAATGCGGATCATGAAACGAAAAAAGCAGGTGCCGGAAGTCTGGTATCGTGTCCGCAAAACCTGGAAAAATGCCGGCAGTCAGGTTGGAGCATTTAAGACATTGAAAACAGGCGAAACAGTGTGCGGATCAATATGCCGGGTATCGTGTATACAATACTTCCGGAAAGAAAGTTTATGTCTCTTTGAAATTACCATATAAAGTGCAGGTTAAAACCGGAACCATTCCGGTCAGAAGCGGACCGGCAAAAACTTATCGCCGTGTGAAACAGATTTCAAAAGGAGTTTTTGAGATTACCGAAGAAAAAATGGATTTGGAAAGCTGAAAAGCGGGGCAGGATGGATTTACCTTAAGAAAGTGGAGAGTATAAATCACACATGTTCAGAGATTTGGTGAAGAACTGATATCATAAATAGAGGGGCCGCCCTTTTGACACCCCCATAATTGCCACAGACTTGCTGCTGTGAAATTTTTTGTTAACTTAAATTTTTCTCGTAGATACAATGTGTGCCCTGATGCTGTTGTAAGCTTCCGAGACATTTTTTATTGCAGCGAACACAGCGATGAATTTCTGTGATCTGTCTATTTTTTACTTTATCTGGCCATTCAGGGTCAGCAAGCAGCTGACGGCTCATGGCGGCACAGGTGATACGGCCGTTTGCAAGCTGTTCTTCTATAAAATCAGGCTGGTTCAGACCGCCAACACCGGTGATTGGCTTATCTGTATAGTTCCGGACTTCATCGCAAAATTTCAGGAAGCATCCCTGTTCTTTAAAATATGGATGATTTGCCGGCGGAATGGTATCTTCCAGACTGGAATGATTTGCAAGAGTGACATGAAAACTGGTTACACCGGCGTCTTCCAGCAAAGGAATAAAGATTCCAAGCTCAGATTCAAGCACACCGGCATTTCCATAGTGCGGATTTTCCTGACGGACAGCCAGTTTATAATCGATTGGAAGATCCGGCAAACGTTTGCGTATGGCCTGAACGGCTTCTGTGGCAAAACGTGCACGATTCCTGGCATTGCCGCCGTATTCATCCGTGCGATGGTTAAAGACAGTGGAGCTGAAGCTGCCGCACATGCGGTCTCCGTGAACCTGAACCATATCAAAATCGGCTTTTACTGCCAGTACAGCAGCTTCTCCAAATCCCTGTATGATTTTATGTATTTTGTGCTGGGACATTTTTGTGATATAAGGAGAAACTTCATTATTTAAAAGTGTACGTAGTTGCTGCATTGTGATTTTTTTTGGACAGAACGCCAGGGACGTATTTCAGCATGGCGAGCATATTGGAGTCGGATTGATGAAGCTGAGCACAGATACGGCAGTTTTTCCTGATGAACGATCCGGGCAAGCTTCTGATAATAGGCAAAGCCTTTTTTATCAAAGAGAGTTTTTCAAAAGTACTTTTTCCTACGGGTACATCACCGACAATGATCATGGCACAGCCACCGGCGGCGATTTTCGAATTTTTCAAAATATTCTTCGTCAGACAGACCGAATGTGGTAGGTGCGAAGATGATGCGGTTTTCAGCTCTAAACCACCATAATTGACAGGATTGTTGATTGCCTGATACATTTTTTCACCTCTTTTGACTGGAGAGTATAGTTCACGGCTGTATTTTTGTCAAGAGTAAAATATCACGAAATTTGTTCGCACAACAATATGCAAAATACAGACAGAAGAAAGAAAAAATATATTTACATTTTACCAAAAAACAGTTATCATAAACAAAAACTATTATACAAAATCACCAGGAAAGGATGTGCGTATCGGATTATATTATAAAAACAGAGATCGTTTTGAAAAAGAAAAAGGAGGAAATGAATGAAAAAGTCGATATTCGGGTTCATTTTGGCAATCTTGCTGATCTGTCCGTTTATGTCACAGGTACTGCGGGCGGAAGCGAGAGACACAGACAGTAAAGTAACAGATGCAGATAAGATATTTTATTATTCTTTTTGATAACATAAGCGGCGGTCTGATCGCAGATGAATGGGGCAACAGAAATGCAGTGATTTCCGGTGGAAAGATCAGTACCGGAAAAATCCGGCAGTGCGCTTGAAGTTGAAAAAAAATAAACAGGAGCTTCCGTTTCGAATGCTTCTGTTACAAACGATGCGTGGACGGTCAGCTACTGGGTATACAGTAAGGCTCTTTCAGAGAAAGTTCTGTTCTGATGAGCAGCGATGGAAAATATTCTTTCGATGCTGCGATCAGTTCCTCCAATCTGAAATCCGGTGTACATGTAGGAACCGGAAGCGGTGATGTCCTGACATTTCAGTATACACTTCCGGCAGAAACATGGGTACATATGACATGGACACAGGATAAGACAAACGGTCTGTCTCTCTATGTAAACGGAACGTTTGTTCAGACAAATACCTGGACAAAAACAAATAATTTCCCTTGCCCGGCTGATCTTTTCGGCGGCAGCGGATTTGAAGGTAAGATTGACGAACTGAAAATTTATAACCGCGTACTCACGGAAAATGAGATTCTGGCGGGTATGATGGGCAAAAGGACTGAATATTTCGAAACCAAAAAGAACTGAAAGTCGGTGAAAATTGGCAGATCGTGACAAATCTGATCAGTGATCAGGAAGATAAAACGATCACTTATACCTCCTCAAATCCGGAGATCGCAGCCGTAAGCGAAGATGGAACCGTACAGGCAAAGAAACGCGGTACGACGCAGATCTTTGTGAAAAATGCAGCATCCGGTTATGAAGAAACCGTAGAGATCAGTGTTATCAAAGAAATCACGATCCATAATACAGTTCCGGTTTATAAGCTGGATGACTCCAAACTTTCTGATATTGATAAAGATGAAACCAATGCACAAGGAAGACGTTACCTTGGTCAGCCGGATATGGTCATGCTGGATGACAACCGTACGCTGATCACAGTTTATCCGGTCGGACACGGACATGGTAAACTGGTTATGAAGGTAAGTGAGGATGCCGGAGAAACCTGGACGGAAAAGACCGATATCCCGTCCTCCTGGACAAAATCGCTGGAGACACCGACGATTTATAAACTGCATCTGGACAATGGAACGACAAGGCTGATGCTGATCACAGGTCTGCCAAATTGGGGAAATGGTGAGACGGATGCGAACGGTCACATTGGCGGATGGAATACTTCCTATTCTGACGATGGCGGAAAGACATGGAGCGAATATAAAAACTGGCATGAAAAGAAAAAAGACGGAACCACAAACTATACCATCGTTGCGATGGCAAGCCTTATACAGTTAAAAAGATAAAAACGGAAACAATATCCAGAAATGGATGGGCGTTTACCATGATGTAAACTATGTCAACTACAAAACCTATCTGACCTTTGACGAGAGCGGAAATGAACAGTGGTCCGATCCGGAACCTTATCTGAATGAATATCGTACAACAGAGAGCAAGTATCAAATGTGCGAGATCGGAATGTTCCGTTCACCGGACGGAAAACGCATTGTCGGGCTGGCAAGAAGCCAGTCCCATAACAATCCGTCCACATTGATCTATTCAGATGATGAAGGAGAAACCTGGTCTGAGCCGATGGATCTTCCGGGATCCCTTGCCGGAGAACGCCACAAAAGCACTGTGTGATCCGATCAGCGGAAAACTGGTGATCACATTCCGTGAAATCAGTATGACCTCAATAAAAACAATCAGTTTGACGGTGGGAATGACTGGATGGCAGGTGACTGGGTTGCATGGGTAGGAACTTATGAAGATCTGATGGAACAAAATGACGGACAGTGTCATATCCTGCTCTGTGAGGACTGGGCAAATAACCGTTACTCCGGGGATACCGGATATACCGGAATGGTCGTTTTACCGGATGGAACTTTTGTTATGGATTCTTACGGACACTGGGACAAAGAATTTTCACAGAGCTGGCAGGGTAGTGACGGCAGCGGTTATAATGTCAAGACTGACTTATGTTACATCAAGCAGGCGAAATTTAAACTGGCAGATGTGATCGGTGAGTCTATTGTTGCTGTTAAGGATGTTATGCTGAATCCATCGGAAGTGAAACTGACAGAAAAAAGGCCAGACCGTACAGCTTACAGCAACCGTGGCACCGGAGAATGCAACAAATAAGCAGGTGAACTTTTCGATTGACCATGAAGAGGTGGCAACCGTAGATGCAGAAGGAAAAGTTACCGCAAAAGCAGACGGAACAGCTGTTGTAGCGGTTACAACGGTGGATGGAAATAAGACGGCGACCTGCAGCGTTACGGTAGAAATTCCAAAAGATCCAACGCCAGATCCAGATCCAAAACCGGAACCGAATCCAACACCAAATCCAACACCAACACCGGATCCGACGCCGACACCAACACCATCTGTTCCGGATAAACAGGAACCGACACCGGATTCCACAATGACGGTTGGCAGTGAACAAAAAACAGGAAAAGGTGTTTATCGTATCACCGGAACCGGAAGCAAGAGAACCGTTACATTTGTAAAACCAATCAATGATAAAAATACATCTTTTAACGTGCCTGCAAGTGTAAAACTGGCGGACGGACGTTATAAAGTAACTGCAATTGACAAAAATGCATTTAAAAACAACAAAAAGCTGAAAAAAGTTACGATTGGAAGTAAAGTGACCAGAATTGGTGCCGGTGCATTTAGCGGAGCGAAAAATCTGAAAGCGATCACGATAAAATCAAAATCATTGAAGAGTGTCGGAAAAAATGCACTGAAAGGTATCCATAAAAAATGTACGATTAAAGTTCCGAAAACAAAGTTAACCGCTTATAAGCGGCTGCTGAAGAAAAAAAGGACAGAAAGCAAGCGTAAAGATTATAAAATAAGAACAGTTGCTTACTGCATATAGAGAAAGAATCTTTGCCGGTTGAAACAAAACTTTGATTATCAAAATATTTTTCTTGACAAAGGATCTTTCTTGCATTATACTTTGAAAGTCAAAATATTTGAGACACATAGTAAAATACAAGATGTCAGGGAAAAAAGCTATTACCTTGCAGGCAAGAAGGATGCTTTGCATACAGGATCCTGGCACGATGCAAATAAAACCATGAAAAATAAAGGAGAAATCAAAATGTTTGAAAAAATGAAAGAATTAATCGCAGAACAGTTAAATTGCCCGGCAGAGGAGATCAAAATGGAAAGTTCTTTTTTAAAGATGACCTGGGTGCAGATTCCCTGGATTTGTTTGAACTTGTGATGTCCCTGGAAGATACTTACGGTGTGGAAATTCCATCTGAAGAACTGGAACAGCTGACGACGGTTGAAAGTGTTGTGGATTACCTGAAACAGAAGGGCGTAGAAGCGTAAGCGTAAATAGCAGGAAAAGCATAAAAGCCTGTTTTGGAATCCGTAACAACAGATGGAGGAGTATAACATGAAATCAGAAGTGACAGAACTTCTTGGAATAAAATATCCGATCATTCAGGGCGGTATGGCATGGGTTGCAGAATATCATCTGGCGGCAGCAGTTTCAAATGCCGGAGGTTTTGGTATTATCGGAGCTGCAAATGCACCAGCCGAATGGGTGCGTGATGAGATCCGCAAGGCAAAAGAACTGACGGACAAACCGTTTGGTGTCAATGTCATGCTGCTGAGTCAGCATGCGGATGAAGTGGCACAGGCAGTTGCAGAAGAAGGCGTAAAAGCGGTTACGACCGGTGCCGGAAGTCCGGAAAAATATGAAGATGTGGAAAGAGGCGGGTATTCTCGTCATTCCGGTGGTAGCTTCCGTGGCACTTGCAAGAAGAATGGAACGCGTCGGAGCCGATGCACTGGTTGCAGAAGGAATGGAGTCCGGCGGACATATCGGTGCTCAGACGACGATGACACTGGTTCCGCAGATTGTGGATGTGGTAAACATTCCGGTTATCGCAGCCGGAGGCATCGCCGATGGCAGAGGATTTGCAGCGGCAAGGATGCTTGGAGCAGATGCCGTTCAGATGGGGACACGTTTTATCGTTTCAAAAGAATCCATTGTTCACGAAGCTTATAAAGAACGTGTGCTGAAAGCAAGAGATATCGATTCCGAAATTACCGGTATGAGCACCGGGCATCCTGTCCGCTGTCTGAAAATCAGATGACCAGAGAATATCTGAAGCTGGAAAAGAAGGCGCTTCCTTTGAGGAACTGGAGCTGATGACGCTCGGCACACTGCGTAAGGCAGTTGTGGAGGGAGATGTGACAAGAGGAACCGTTATGGCAGGTCAGAGTGCAGGTCTGGTGAAACAGGAACAGACTTGCAGTGAGATGATCGAAGAGATCATGGATCAGGCAAAAAACTTCTGAAAGAGGCATAGAAGATGGGCAAAATTGCATTTGTATTCCCGGGGCAGGGTGCACAGCATGCCGGCATGGGAAAAGAATTTTATGAGAGAAGTGAAAAGGCAAGAGATTTTTGACCTCGCTTCGAAAGCGACCGGGCTGGACATTCCGGCACTCTGTTTTGAAGAAAATGAAAAACTGAACGAAACGCAGTACACGCAGATTGCAATTCTCGCCTGTGAAGCAGCGATCCTTGGAGCAGTGAGGGAAGCAGGGCTTGCTGCGGATGTCAGTGCGGGGCTCAGCCTCGGAGAATATGGTGCACTGATCACGAGCGGTGTGCTGGATATGGAAACAGCATTTCGCGTGGTGCGTCAGAGAGGCATTTTTTATGCAGGAAGCAGTTCCGACAGGCGGAGCGATGGCGGCTGTGATCGGTATGGATGGAGAACAGATCCGGAAAATCTGTCAGGAAACAGAAGGCAGAGTTTCGGTGGCGAATTATAACTGTCCGGGGCAGGTCGTGATCACAGGAGAAGATACTGCTGTTGAGAGAGCGGGCATGGCTTTAAAAAGAAGCCGGTGCAAGAAGGGTGCTGCCGCTCAAGGTCAGCGGTCCGTTTCATTCTCCAATGCTGGAAGGGGCAGGAAAAAACTGGCAGAAGTCTTAAAAACGGTAACGGTACAGGCACCGGTGACCCCATATGTCACAAATGTGACAGCAGAATATGTGACAGAAGAGGAAGCAATCAAAGAACTTCTTGCAAAGCAGGTAGCATCTTCTGTGTTATGGCAGCAGAGTGTGGAGCGTATGATCGCAGATGGCGTTGATACATTTGTGGAGATCGGACCTGGGAAAACGCTAACTGGTTTTCTTCGAAAGATCGACTGCAGTGTCAAAGGGATTTTCCATTGAAAAACCGGAAGATCTGGAAAAAGTACTGGAAAGCAGAGGTAATCGATAATGGAAGAAAAAATCGCACTGGTGACCGGTGCATCCAGAGGATCGGTTCTCAGATCGCAAAAACACTGGCAAAGAAAAATATTTTTGTTGTGGTAAATTACAGCGGTTCAAAAGAAAAGCAGAGCAGACGGCAGAAGAGATCATAAATGCGGGAGGAAAAGCCGTGGTTTATGGCTGTGATATTTCAGATTTTTATGCCACAGAAGATATGGTCAAAGAAATCGTAAAAAGCAATATGGACGGCTGGATATTCTCATCAATAATGCCGGAATTACAAAAGACAATCTGATCATGCGGATGAGCGAAGCAGATTTTGACCGTGTGATTGAAGTCAATTTAAAAGGTGCATTTAATACGATCCATGCAGCGGCAAGACAGATGATCCGCCAGAAAAGCGGAAAAATCGTAAACATCGCATCCGTATCCGGTGTGCTTGGAAATGCCGGTCAGGCAAATTATGCAGCTGCAAAAGCAGGGATCATCGGCCTTACCAAAACCATAGCCCGCGAATTTGCAGGCAGAAATATTCAGGTAAATGCCGTTGCACCAGGATTTATTGAGACAGAGATGACAGAAAAACTTTCTGATACTATAAGAGAACAGGCAACACAGCAGATTCCGATGAAAAAATTCGGGCATCCAGAAGATGTAGCGGAAGCAGTGGCATTTCTTACATCTGATGCAGCATCCTATATCACAGGTCAGGTGCTCTGTGTGGATGGCGGCATGGCGATGTAATGTAAAAACAGGAGGCAAGATATGAGACGAGTTGTAGTGACCGGTATGGGAGCCGTGACACCAATTGGCATCGGTGTTGAGAATTTCTGGAACAGTGTCAAAGAAAAAAAAACCGGATTTGATAAGATCACCAAATTTGACACCACAGGGTTCAAGGCAAGCCTGGCAGCAGAGGTCAAAGATTTTGATCCGAAAGAATTTATGGATTTCAAGGCAGCAAGACGTATGGAGTTGTTCTGTCAGTATGCAGTGGCGGCTGCAGCGGAAGCAATGAAGAATGCGGGCATTGATATGGAAAAAGAAGATCCTTACCGTGTGGGCTGTTATGTCGGTTCCGGTATCGGAAGCTTACAGGCGATGGAACGTGAGCATAAAGACTGCTGGGCGTGGAGCCTCCAGGATCAATCCACTTCTGGTTCCACTGATGATCTCCAATATGGCATCCGGAAATGTTTCCATTCAGCTGGGACTGAAAGGCAAAAGCCTGAATGTGGTGACTGCCTGTGCGACCGGAACCCATTCCATCGGTGAAGCGTTCCGCAGTATTCAGATCGGAGATGCCGATGTGATCGTGGCAGGCGGTACAGAAGCAGCCATCTGTCCGATGGGTGTCGGAGGCTTTTCCGCTCTGACGGCACTGTCTTCTGCGACAGATCCGAAACGTTGTTCCATCCCGTTTGACAAGGATCGCAGCGGATTTGTGATGGGGGAAGGTGCAGGTGTTGTTATTTTAGAAGAACTTTCTCATGCACAGGCAAGAAACGCCAATATTCTGGCGGAAGTGGTCGGCTATGGCTGTACCAGCGATGCTTACCATATCACATCACCGGCGGAAGACGGTGAGGGTGCGGCAAGAGCGATGAGTGATGCCGTTGCAGAGGCAAACATTGATAAAACAGAGCTGACCTATATCAATGCACACGGAACCAGCACACATCACAACGACCTCTTTGAGACCAGAGCGATCAAAAAGCCTTTGGAGAGCATGCGTACAACATCCGCATCAATTCCACGAAATCCATGGTCGGTCATATGCTCGGTGCAGCCGGTGCGGTAGAATTTATCACCTGCGTCAAAGAACTGGAAGAAGGTTATATCCATCCGACCGTCGGATTTCTGGAAGCAGAAGAAGAGATGGATTTAAATTATGTGCCAGATACAGAAATCAGGGAATCGTTTGATTATGCCTTAAGCAATTCCTTCGGATTTGGCGGACACAATGCAAGTATTCTGATCAAAAAAGTATCGCTAGGAGGAATCAGATATGGAGATCGAAAAATTCTTACGCTGATCGATAAAGTTTCTGCATCCGGGCTGACTGAATTTACTTTAGAAGAAGGCAATCTTCAGCTTTGCATGAAAAAAGAAAAAGTCGTAAAGATCTGCACGGAAGATACCGCAGCAGAGCAGGGCGAGGTTTTTTTAGGGAAGCAGGGAAAAACAGCGTCGCATCCCATAATCCTGCAAACCATGATTCGGAAGAATCTTTTACAGGAATATCGAAAATGAGGAAAATCTCGTTTGCTCACCGCTGGTCGGCACGTTCTATCTGGCACCGTCTCCGGAAGAAGATCCATTTGTAAAACCGGGAGATACGGTGACAAAAGGTCAGACGATCGGCATCATTGAAGCAATGAAACTGATGAATGAAATTGTGGCAGAGTGTGACGGTACCGTAGAAAAGTACTTGCGGAAAACGGTGAGATGGTTGAATATGGACAGCCACTATTCTGTATTAAATAATATCGTCTTTGGAGGAAGAAAAAATGTCAGTGATGAAAGCAAAAGAAATCATGGAAGTGATCCCACACAGACAGCCGATGCTTCTGATCGATACGATTGAAGAACTGACACCGGGCGAGCATGGAATTGGCAAGAAGTGTGTCAGTTACAACGAACCCTATTTTGCAGGTCATTTTCCACAGGAAACCAGTTATGCCTGGTGTACTGATGATTGAGGCTCTGGCTCAGGTCGGTGCAGTTGTGATGTTATCGTGTCCGGAATATAAGGGGAAAACAGCTTATTTTGGTGCCATCAACCAGGCAAAATTCAAACGGAAAGTGGTTCCGGGGGATGTCCTGATGCTGGAAGTGGAAATGATCAAGAAGAAAGGTCCGATCGGGATCGGAAAAGCCGTGGCAACGGTTGAAGGGGGAAGTAGCCGTATCAGCAGAGCTGACCTTTGCGATCGGATAAAAAGGAGAGAAAGATGTTTCAGAAAATATTGATCGCCAACCGGGGAAATTGCACTTCGGATCATACGTGCATGCAGAGAACTTGGCATTCGTACCGTTGCTATCTATTCACAGGCGGATGCGGAAGCACTGCACGCTCAGCTGGCAGACGAAGCCATCTGTATCGGACCATCTGCCGCAGCGGAGAGTTATCTTGATATGGAACGTATTTTAAGTGCCTGTATTGCAGCAAAAGCAGATGCCATTCATCCGGGATTTGGATTTTGTCGGAAAACAGTAAATTTGCAGATATGTGCAGAAAATGCGGGATCACCTTTATCGGTCCGTCCGCAGAGGTGATCGAACGCATGGGAAACAAATCCAGAAGCCAGAAATACTATGATAAAAGCCGGCATCCCGGTTGTGCCGGGAACCGAAAGACCACTCACCGATGCCGGGAAAGCAAAAAGAGGCGGCAGATCAGATCGGCTATCCGGTCATGATAAAAGCGGCACTTGGAGGCGGAGGAAAAGGCATGCGGCTTTCGCAGACAGCGGAAGATTTTCTGGAAAATTTCAAGGTAGCACAGCTGGAAGCAATCCGCGGTTTCGGAGACGATTCCATGTATATCGAGAAATATATCGAAGAGCCGAAACATATAGAGTTTCAGATTCTTGCCGATAAATTCGGCAACGTCATTCAACTTGGGGAGCGTGACTGTTCCATTCAGAGAAATCATCAGAAAGTGATTGAAGAATCTCCAAGCAGCGTGCTGGATGAAAGACTGCGAAAAGAAATGGGAGCGGTGGCAGTGCGTGCCGCAAAAAGCGGCAGCTTACGAAAATGCCGGAACGATTGAATTTCTTCTGGATAAGCAGAAGCGTTATTATTTTATGGAGATGAACACCCGGATCCAGGTAGAACATCCGGTGACCGAAATGGTATCTGGCGTGGATCTGATCAAGGAACAGATTTATATTGCAGCCGGTTTGCCGCTTGATCTGACGCAGGAAGAGATCACGTTACGCGGTCATGCACTGGAATGTCGCATCAACGCCGAAGATCCAAAGAAGAATTTTATGCCGTGTCCTGGAAAGCTCGGTCAGATACATTTGCCGGGGGGCTTTGGCGTGAGGGTTGATACTGCTATTTACGGTGGATGTGAGATATCGCCTTACTATGATTCAATGGCGGCAAAGTGATTGTTCATGACAGGACAAGACAGGGGCGATCCAGAAAATGAGAAGTGCCCTTGGCGAACTGGTTCTGGAAGGGATCACAACAAATCTTGATTTTCAGTTTCAGATTCTGGATGATGAGGATTTTATCAATGGAAATTTTGATACTTCTTTTATAGAGAAAAAAGTTTCAGATGGAAAAAGAATAAGGAGGCCAAAGCATGGCAATTTTCAAATCCATGTTTAAAAAGACAGGCTATATAAAAATTGGATCGCAGCCAGAAGAGAAGGGACCGTCTGTACCGGATGGTATGTGGCTGAAGTGCTCAAAATGTAAAAAATGGTCTATCGGGAAGATGTAAAAGAAAAGTTTTACACCTGTCCGAAATGCGGTGACTATTTTCGAATCAAGGCAAAGACCAGACTTCGCCTGCTGCTTGATAAAGGAAGCTTTCAGGAATGGGGAACGGATATCGAAGAGAAAAATCCGATTGATTTTCCGGAATACGAAGAAAAACTTTCTGATACAAGAAGAAAAACAGGATTAAAGGAAGCCGTTACGATCGGAAAAGGAAGCATCTGTGGATGGGAAACGGTAATCGGTGTGTGCGATGCCAGATTTCTGATGAGCAGCATGGGATATGTAGTAGGAGAGCGTATCACGCAGGCATTTGAACAAGCGACAGAGGAAAAACTGCCAGTGATCCTGTTTTGTTGTTCCGGTGGGGCGAGAATGCAGGAAGGGATTATTTCTCTGATGCAGATGGCAAAAACAACAGCGGCAATCAGACGTCACAGCGATGCAGGCCTTCTTTACATTCCGGTGCTGACGGATCCGACAACGGGTGGTGTGACGGCAAGTTTTGCCATGCTTGGCGATGTGATCCTTGCAGAGCCAGGAGCCCTGATTGGTTTGCAGGTCCGCGTGTGATCCGTCAGACAACCGGAGAAAAAACTGCCGGACGGATTCCAGAGAGCGGAGTTTTTGCTGGAAAAAGGCATGATCGATGCGATTATTGAGCGTAAAAATATGAGAGAAGAACTTGAAAATTACTTAGGCTTCACAGTCAGAAAGCAGCAGAAACCTTTGCATCAAAAAGCAAGCATGTTCCAGGCAGATCCCATAGAAGAAAAGAACTCTGATAAAGAAAATAAAAAGGAGAAAAGTGCCTGGGAGCGGGTGGAACTGTCACGCAGTCCGGCAAGATGCACGGCGGGAGATTATATCGATCAGATTTTTGAAGATTTTACTGAACTTCACGGGGATCGCTGCTTTGGAGATGATGGAGCTGTGATCGGCGGAATCGCCACACTTTCAGGTATTCCGGTTACAGTCATCGGACAGCAGAAGGGGAAAAATACCAGGGAAAATATCCGCTGCAATTTTGGCATGGCATCTCCGGAAGGATACCGTAAAGCACTGCGTCTGATGAAACAGGCAGAAAAATTCAACCGTCCGATCATCTGTTTTGTGGATACGCCGGGGGCTGCCTGCGGGATCGGAGCAGAAGAACGCGGACAGGGCAGAGCGATCGCAGAAAATCTCAGTGAGATGTCAGGTCTGAAAGTTCCGGTACTCAGCATTGTGATCGGAGAAGGTGGCAGCGGTGGGCACTTGGACTTGCCGTTGGAAATGAAGTCTGGATGATGGAAAATGCCACCTACTCGATCCTTTCGCCGGAAGGATTTGCATCGATTCTCTGGAAAGACGGAAAACGTGCAAAAGAAGTGGCAGGGATCATGAAGATCACGGCAAAAGATTTAAAAGAACTTGGTGTGATCGAGTGGATCGTTCCGGAAGTCGAGCCGGCACAGAAGAAAAATCTGGAAACGATTGCAGGAAACATGAAAGAACATATGCTCTGTTTCCTGGAAAAACAGGAAGAAAAAAAGCGAAGATCAGCTTGCCATAGAACGCTACGAGCGTTTTCGCAGGTATTAGATGTCTGACTTTGACATCGTACAAAAGGACGGAATATATATGGACAGAAAACCATTAAAAATCGGAGACTTAACTGCAAGGATTCCGGTGATTCAGGGCGGAATGGGTGTTGGGATCAGTCTTTCGCATCTGGCAGGCAGTGTGGCGGCAAATGGCGGTGTCGGTATCCTTTCTGCCGCACAGATCGGATTTCGAGAGCCAGATTTTGAAGAACATCCAAAAGAAGCGAATCTGCGTGCCATACAGTCCCAGCTTGCAAAGGCAAGAGCACTTGCAGGCGGCGGAATCGTCGGATTTAATATCATGGTTGCCACAAAAGATTATGCAGATTACGTGAAGGCTGCTGTAAAAGCCGGGGCGGATCTGATCATTTCAGGGCAGGGCTTCCGGAAAAACTCCCGGAATATGTAAAAGGCAGCAACACGAAGATCGCACCGATCGTTTCCACAGAAAAAGCGGCCAAAGTGATGCTGCGGATCTGGAAAAGAAAATACAATGTTGTGCCGGATCTGTTGGTGATCGAAGGACCAAAAGCAGGCGGACATCTGGGCTTTCACCGGGAACAGCTGGAAATGTTTACGGATGAGACCTATGCACAGGAAGTAAAAAAATCCTGACCGTGGTAAGAGAAATCGAAGCGGACAGCCACAAAAATATACCGGTCGTGCTGGCAGGCGGGATCTATGACCGTGCCGATATGGATCGGGCTCTGGCACTTGGCGTGGATGGCGTACAGATGGGGACACGCTTTGTCACGACATACGAGTGTGACGCAGATCTGTCTTATAAACAGGCGTACATCGACTGTAAAAAAGAACAGATCGGTATTGTCAAAAAGCCCTGTCGGCATGCCGGGGCGTGCTATTTTCAATACCTTTATCAAACATGGTTCGCATAAAATTGATAAAAATGTCTCCATTGCCTGGAACACTGTAATCCAAAAGAAATCCCTTACTGTATCACACGTGCATTGATCGCGGCGGCGAAAGGAAATCTGGACGAAGCACTGCTGTTCTGTGGGGCAAATGCCTGGAAGGCAGAAAAACTGGAGCATGTGGCGGACATTATGGAAGAACTAAAGTAAAATCTCCGGAATTCTGGAAATGCAGATATCTGTCTATTTTCAGAATTCCGGGGATTTTTTTCTCTGTACAAAATTACAAAACAGAGTATATAATGAAGTGAAATGACGTTTTGGGAAGCATAGAAAAGCCCAAGGATGAGGAGGAAAGATATGAGCAAAGTCAGAACACGTTTTGCACCAAGCCCTACCGGAAGAATGCACGTAGGAAACTTAAGAACGGCATTATATGCATATCTGATTGCAAAACATGAAGGAGGAGATTTTATTCTTCGAATCGAAGACACTGACCAGGAGCGTTATGTGGAAGGTGCATTGGATATTATTTACCATACACTCAAAGAGACAGGTCTGGTTCATGATGAAGGTCCGGATCTGGATGGTGGCGTTGGCCCGTATGTACAGAGCGAGCGCCAGGCAGCCGGCATTTATATGAAATATGCCAAAGAGCTGGTAGAGAAAGGCAAGGCATACTACTGCTTTTGTGACAAGGAACGTCTGGAGTCTTTAAAACAGGAAGTTGCCGGAAAAGAAATTATTGTTTATGACAAACACTGTCTGCACCTGTCCAAAGAAGAAGTAGAAGCCAAACTGGCAGCAGGCGTTCCGTATGTTATCCGTCAGAACATCCCGAATGAAGGAACGACTTCTTTCGAAGATGAGATTTACGGAAAGATTGAAGTTCCGAACTCAGAGCTGGATGATATGATCCTGATCAAATCCGATGGATATCCGACCTACAACTTTGCAAATGTTATCGATGATCATCTGATGGGAATTACTCATGTAGTTCGTGGAAACGAATACCTGTCCTCTGCACCGAAGTACAACCGCCTGTACGAAGCATTCGGCTGGGAGGTTCCGGTCTATGTACACTGTCCGACGATCACGAACGAGGAGCACAAGAAGCTGAGCAAGCGAAGCGGTCATTCTTCTTACGAAGACCTGATCGAGCAGGGATTTGTGACAGAAGCAGTTGTAAACTATGTGGCACTGCTTGGATGGTGTCCGTCTGACAACCGTGAGATTTTCTCTCTGGAAGAGCTGGTAGAAAATTTTGATTACCATCACATCAGCAAATCACCGGCTGTTTTTGATATGGGCAAATTAAAATGGATGAACGGCGAGTACATCAAGGCGATGGATTTTGATAAATTCTACGAGCGTGCACTGCCATATCTGAAAGAAGCGATCCACAAAGATCTGGCTCTGAAAAAGATCGCATCTCAGGTTAAGACACGTATCGAAGTATTCCCGGAGATCAAAGAGCTGATCGATTTTTATGAAGAAGTTCCGGAGTATGATACACAGATGTATTGCCACAAAAAATGAAAACAACAGAGGAAACTTCTCTGAACCTGTTAAAAGAAGTACTTCCTCTGCTTGAGGCACAGGAAGATTTCAGCAACGATGCACTGTTTGAGGCACTGGTAGCATTCGGTAAAGAACATGGATATAAGACCGGGTATATCATGTGGCCGATCCGTACTGCTCTTTCCGGTAAACAGACAACACCGGCAGGTGCAACCGAGATCCTGGAGATTCTTGGAAAAGAAGAATCCATCAAACGCATCCATGCGGCAATAGAGAAATTGGAGAAATAATCTATGAGTTTGAGTGAAACTCAGTCCAGGGCAGTCGCCCATGGAGCAGGTCCCTGCATCTGTCTTGCAGGGCCTGGCTCCGGAAAAACCACCGTTATCACCGAGAGAACAAAATACCTGATCGAAAAGCAGGGGATCAGCCCATCGGAAATCCTGGTCATCACGTTTACCAAAGCAGCATCCATCGAGATGCGGGAGCGTTTTCACAATGCAATGAAGGGACGTTATGCACCGGTTACTTTTGGTACCTTTCATGCGGTCTTTTTTACGATCCTCAAAGCTGCCTATCACTATACGGCAGAAAATATTTTAAGAGAAGAAGAGAAATATACGATCCTGCGTGATATTTTGGAACCGATGGATCTGGAGATCGAAGATGAGAAGGAGTTTCTTTTGGGTGTCACAGAGGAGATCAGTCTGATCAAAAACGAGCGGATATCGCTTGAGCATTATTATTCTTCTAATTGCCCGGAAGATGTGTTCCGCAGTATTTTCAGAGAATATCAGCAGGCTCTGATACGGAAACGGAAACTGGATTTTGATGATATGCTGGTCTGCACTTACGAACTGTTAAAAGCAAGACCGGATATCTGCAGGGGATGGCAGAAACGTTTCCGCTATATTCTGATCGATGAATTTCAGGATATCAATGCGATCCAGTATGAGACGGTCAAACTTCTGGCACAGCCTGGAAACAATCTGTTTATCGTCGGCGATGATGACCAGTCTATCTATCGTTTTCGCGGTGCAAAGCCGGAGATTATGTTGAATTTTCAGAAAGATTTTCCGAAAGCTGTGATGATCCAGCTTGCAGAGAATTACCGTTCGACGGAGTGCATCATCAAAGGAGCCGGCAGGGTGATCGCTCACAACACCAACCGTTTTCAGAAAAGCACACATGGCATCCGCGGAAACGGAGAGAAGATCACAATCTCTTTCTTTCAGAATCAGGCAATGGAGGCTCTGGCGGTTGTCAAAAAAGTGCAGGATATGCTGCGAGACGGAAGAGAGCCGCAGGAGATCGCAGTTCTGTTCCGGACGAATACCGGAGCACGTATTTATCTGGAAAAATTCATGGAATACAACCTCCCGTTCCGGATGCGGGACGGACTGCCGAATATTTACGAACACTGGATCGCAAACGATCTGTTTACCTACATACGCATTGCAAACGGAAATCGCAGCCGGAAAGATTTTCTGCAGATCATAAACCGTCCGAACCGTTATATCAGCCGTGATTATCTGGATTCCCAGACGGTTACACTGGAAGGACTGCGGCAGAAATGTCAGGGGCGGGACTGGATGGAAGATCGGATCGACCGCCTGGAATATGATCTTTCCTGTATTGCGAAAATGAAGCCTTATGCGGCGATCAATTATATCAGGCATGCGGTAGGATATGAAGAATATTTGAGAGAATATGCACAGTTTCGCAGGATCAAGCCGGAAGAGCTGTATGAGGTTTTAGATGAACTTCAGGAAGCAGCCAGAAGTTTTGATACTTTTGATGCCTGGTATGTCCATATGGAAGAATATAAAGAAGCTTTGCAGAAAAAGAGCAGTGAGCAGAAAGAAGAAGCAAAGGCGGTTGTTTTTACAACACTGCACAGTGCCAAAGGTCTGGAGTTTCCGGTGGTATTTCTTGTGGATGCAGTGGAAGGCAATATGCCGCACCGGAAAGCAGTAATGGATGTGGATATCCAGGAAGAACGCCGTCTGTTTTATGTGGGCATGACGCGGGCAAAAGACAAGCTCTATCTGTATTATGCAAAAGAACGCTATGGGCAGGAGCTGTCCTGTTCCAGATTTATTGAAGAACTGCGAGGAGACGGCACACCAAAACCCGGACAGGGAGAAAAAGGAGACAGACGATATGATATCAAATACAGAGAAAAGTTCGCAGATTTTAAAAGAAGAGATACAAAGGCTGGAAGAACAGGGCATTTCCGGGCATATTTTAGAAGAACTTATGGAATTTCGAAGAGAAAATGATACGGGCGATGCGGCAGAAGAACGCTGCATCCGTCCGCAGATCCCGTTTTTCGGAAAAGAGGTTCTGGAAATGGCGATCGCGGCTCTGTTAGCGGGCGAAAACGTGCTGCTCTGCGGCGGAAAGGCCACCGGGAAAAAATATTCTTGCAGAAAATCTTGCCTGGCTTTTTAGAAGGCCAACTTATAATATTTCTTTTTCATGTCAATACAGACAGCAGTACACTGATCGGTACGGATACGTTCCGCAACAACGAAGTCCAGCTGCGGGAAGGTCCGATTATCCAGTGTGCAAAAACCGGAGGTTTTGGGATTCTTGATGAAATCAACATGGCAAAAAACGATGCCGTATCGGTGTTGCATGCAACTTTGGATTACCGCAGAGCAATTGATGTGCCGGGATACGAAAGAGTTGCACTTCATCCGGCGACCCGTTTTATCGGTACGATGAACTATGGTTATGCCGGTACAAAAGAGTTAAACGAAGCACTTGTTTCCAGATTTGTGGTCATCAATATGCCGTCACCGGATGAGGAAACTCTGAATCATATTTTAAAGAGCATGTATCCAACCTTAAAAGAATCTGCGGCAGAGCAGTTTGTCGGTCTGTTTCTGGATCTTCAGACAAAAAGCCCAGAACAGCGAGATTTCTGCCAAAGCACTGGATCTTCGAGGGCTCCTGGCGGCGATCGGGCTGATGAAGATCGGACTTTCTCCGATCCGGGCAATCCATATGGGCGTGGGCAACAAAAGCTTTGACCTGTTCGAAAGGGAGATGGTAGAAGATATCATTATGACCAGAATCCCGTCATCGCTTGAAGCAGCGGAGGTGTTTGAAGATTGACAAACGAAGAGCTGGAACATGGCAGTTTTGAGATTGAGAACCGCATCCGCAACCTGATGTGGACGATCAGCGGAGATTATGATCTGGATACGAAGCCGGATGTGACATCTTTTTACAAATCAAAATACATTTCTATTTACGATGCCATCAAGCAGGGAGCTTTTTCCAGGTTTTTTTGACAAGGATGCTTTTGCACTCTATCTTCTGAAAAAAGGTATCTCGGGGCAGATGAAAGTCAGCTTGTGACATTGGGACAGATCTGTGTGGAGGCGGCATGCCATGACAAGATCGCAAAGGAGCGGCCCGGTGTCCCGGATATCCGCAAAAAGCGTTTGAGGCAATCATGGACCACGATTTTGAAAAAATGCTGGACACGTATACCGGAAAAGTCAAACTTGCCTATATGAGAGAAGCACTGACCGGGCGTGCTCCGGCGGACAGCCGCGTGATCCGCCCGTTTGAACAGCTGAAAAGGCTGGAACAGGCACAGAAAACGGAAGAACTGGTGCAGGCGGTTGATTGGTTTTACAATCAGATGGTGGATCCGACGTTTGAAAAGAGAGTCGGAGATCTGGAAAAAGTCCTTTCCGTCAGCACAGAAGAATTATCCGGCTTTGACTGGCAGGATTTTCTGGAAGAAGAAGCGGCGGAAGATGCTTATCGGAGGATGCAGCATCAGCTGGCAGATGCCATGACTTCTTTTTCTGAGAAGGAAAAAGAAAAAAAGGAACAGGAGCAAAAGGGCAGTACGCAGGTGATCGGGCTGGATGATGAAGCAATTGCAAAAATGAACAGTTACATTGAACTCAATTATGGCAGGAGTTACCTGACACCGCTGGAGGCAGAACGCATCAACCATCAGATCTGCACAGGGGCACATGCAGACTGTACTTTATATTTTACAGATGGGATCCTTGCAAATATGGTGAAAGTCAACGCCCAGTCAGAGTATGCCAGAAGGACGAAAGAAGTCAACTGGCGTGTATACGAGCAGAACCGCAGAATGGCAAAACAGAATATTGATATGCTGACCAATGTTTTAAAACGTGCACTGGTAGCCAGGAACGAAAAAGAAACCTATGTGGGAGAATCTGGTAGAATCTTGCCAAATCGCCTCTGGAATATCGGACGGACAGAGAACAGAAAATTGTTTCTGCAGGAGAGCAGGCGTTATAATACCGATTTTGTGGTTGAAGTGCTGATCGACGGCAGCGGTTCCCAGAGAAGCAGACAGAGCCATGTGGCACTGCAGGCTTTTATGATCAGTGAGGCACTCACCAATGTTGGAATCCCACACCGGGTTATGAGTTTCTGCACGTTCTGGGATTATACGGTCATGCGGAGATTTCGGGAATACGAGGATGGAAGAGAAGCAAACCTGCGTATTTTTGAATTTTACGGCTCTTCCAACAACCGGGACGGACTGGCTGTGCGTGCTGCAGCCGCAGGGCTTCTGAAAAGAGACGAAGAAAACAAAATCCTGATCGTGTTAAGTGACGGAAGACCAAATGATATTGTAGTCAATCGCCCGAACAGCCGCAATCCCAGGCCTTATTTCGGTGATTATGGCACAAAAGATACGGCAATGGAAGTACGGCATCTGCGAAATGCGGGTGTATCCGTACTCGGTGTTTTTACTGGGGAGGAAGGGGATCTTCAGGCGGAGCGGAGAATTTTCGGCAAAGATTTTGCCTATATCCGCAGAATTGATAATTTTTCGGCAGTAGTCGGAAGATATTTAAAAAACAGCTGGAAGAGACTTGTAATTAACATCTAAATCCTTTACAATAAAATGCGAGTGCAAAAAAAAGCACTCCGAAAACTTGCGTAAAAGTATCTTAAAAATACAGGAAAGTATGGTGGACCATGGGAATCATTGAGGCGGCGAAGCTGGCATTTGAATATAAAAAGTATGACGAAAATGGGGAAGTCGAAGAGACGATCCGTGCCGTGGACGGTGTGAATCTGGATGTGAAAAAAGGCGATTTTGTGGCAATTCTGGGGCATAATGGTTCCGGAAAGTCCACGCTTGCCAAGCAGATCAATGCGATTTTGACACCGACAGACGGTACCTTGTATGTGGACGGTATGGATGTGCGGGATGAAAAGAATATCTGGGAGGTACGTAAAACGGCCGGAATGGTTTTTCAGAACCCGGACAACCAGATCATTGGAACAGTTGTCGAAGAAGATGTCGGATTCGGACCGGAAAACATGGGAATACCAACCGAGGAGATTTGGGAGAGAGTTGAAGAGAGTCTCAAAAGTGTCGGCATGTGGGAATATCGCAAAAATTCTCCAAACAAACTTTCCGGCGGACAAAAAACAGCGTGTGGCGATCGCCGGCGTGGTTGCAATGCATCCAAAATGCATCGTTCTGGATGAGCCGACCGCAATGCTGGATCCGAACGGCCGAAAAGAAGTGATTCGTGCCGTGCGTGCGTTAAATCAGGTAGAAAAAGTAACTGCCATTTTGATCACGCATTATATGGAAGAAGTTATCTATGCAGATAAAGTAATCGTGATGGATGATGGAAAAATCGTTATGCAGGGGACACCGTTCGAGATTTTTGCTCAGGTGGACACTCTGAAAAAAATACCGTCTGGATGTGCCACAGGTGACTCTTCTGGCACACGAACTGAGAAAAGCCGGTGTTGATCTGCCGGAATGTGTACTAAGTACGGAGGAGTTGGTAAAAGCATTATGTCAATGAAATTAAAAAAGTAAGCTACGTTTACAGTGAGGGCGATGCGTTTGAGAAAAAAGCACTCGATGAGATCAGTCTGGAAATTCCGGACGGACAGTTTATCGGTGTGATTGGTCATACCGGATCTGGAAAATCGACGCTGATCCAGCATTTAAACGGACTGCTTCGGGCAACTTCCGGTGCGATTTATTATGATGGAGAAAATATTTATCAGGAAGGTTACGACATGCGTACCCTGCGAAGTAAGGTCGGTCTGGTCTTCCAGTATCCGGAGCACCAGCTTTTTGAAGTCGATGTTTTTCTGATGTCTGCTTTGGCCCGAAAAATCTGGGATTATCCAAAGAAGAAGTGGAAGAGCGGGCAAAAAAAAGCACTGACACAGGTTGGCTTGGATGAAAGCTATTATAAGAAATCACCGTTTGAACTTTCAGGCGGTCAAAAAAGGCGTGTGGCGATTGCAGGTATCCTTGCGATGCATCCGCAGGTGTTGATCCTGGATGAGCCGACCGCAGGCCTTGATCCGAAAGGACGCGATGAGATCCTGGATCAGGTAGCACTGCTTCAGAAAGAACGTAAGATCACAGTTATACTGGTGTCGCACAGCATGGAAGATGTTGCCAGATATGTAGATCGTATTATTGTAGTAAATGACGGAAAGATTTTGTTTGATGATACACCAAAACAGGTCTTTCAGCATTATAAAGAGCTGGAAAGCGTCGGACTTGCAGCACCTCAGGTCACTTATGTGGTAAAGGCTCTGAAAGAAAAAGGCTGGGATATTGACACGACAGCAACCACGGTAGAAGAGGCAAAAGAAGCCATTCTTTTGGCAATCAAGAAAAGGGAAAAGATATGTTAAGAGATATTACATTAGGACAATACTATCCGTCTGATTCCGTAATCCACAAAATGGATCCCCGCGTCAAACTGTTTGGGACGATCGTATTTATTATTTCACTGTTTTTGTTTCAGAAGATCAGTGTCTATGTTGTGGCAACACTGTTTCTGGCTGCTGTGATCATGATCTCAAAAGTGCCGTTTTCTTTTATGGTCAAAGGATTGAAGGGGATTTTTGTGCTGATGATGATCACCGTTGTGTTTAATCTGTTTCTGACACCGGGAACGACAGCATTTGCGATCTGGAAATTAAAAGTTACCTGGGAAGGTATCCGGCAGGCTGCTTTTTATGGCTGTGCGCCTGACCTATCTGATCCTTGGATCTTCAGTGCTGACGCTGACTACGACACCGAATAATCTGACGGACGGACTGGAAAAAGCCCTTTCCCCGCTGAAAGTCATCAAAGTTCCGGTGCATGAGATATCCATGATGATGTCCATCGCACTTCGTTTTATCCCGATCTTGCTCGATGAGACAGACAAGATCATGAAAGCTCAGATGGCAAGATGTGCCGATTTTGAGAGCGGCGGACTGATCAAGAAAGCAAAAGCCTGGTACCGCTGCTTGTTCCGCTTTTTTATTTCGGCATTTCGCCGGGCAAATGACCTTGCCATGGCGATGGAAGCCAGATGCTACCGCGGCGGTGAAGGAAGAACGAAGATGAAGCCACTGATCTATAAAAAAGAGACCATGTTGCATATGTGATACTGCTGACTTATCTGGTATGTATTATTACAACGGGCAATATCATAGCATTTTAACCAAATCAAGGAAGTCCTCTGCTTCAATCGCGAATATCCGCTTGACAAGAAGCCCTGATTCATGAAAATTATTTCGTGAAACAGGGCTTTTAATAAAGAAAAAACAGAATTCAAGTCGAACGCATATAAGATGCGGCATGCGATTCTGGACAGCTCGGCTGATATACATCTAAATAAAAGCCATATCAGATGGCAGAATGGAGAAAAATATGAAACGAGTGAAACTCATTGTAGCATACGACGGAACAAATTATCATGGCTGGCAGACACAGCCAAATGCAGTTACCATAGAAGAAGTCTTAAATCATCATTTATCAGAACTGTTAAAAGAAGAAATCAAAGTGATCGGGGCGAGCCGCACCGATGCAGGTGTGCATGCTCTGGGAAACGTGGCTGTTTTTGATACCAGTGCACGTATGCCTGCCGACAAGATTTCTTATGCATTAAATACAAGGCTGCCGGAAGACATCCGTATCCAGGACTCCTGCGAAGTGCCGTCTGATTTTCATCCGCGTTTTCAGAAAACCACCAAAACCTATGAATATCGCATCCTGAACCGCCGATTTCCGGATCCGACCAGAAGATTAAATTTTTTTTTATTATTATCCATTAGATGTAGTGAAGATGCAGGAAGCATCGTTGTATCTGGTAGGAGAACATGATTTTAAAAGCTTCTGTACCGAGAAACCGGAAGTAACAAATACAGTTCGCACAATCTATTCTCTGAATGTGATAAAAGAAGGTGATATGATCATAATACGTGTCACAGGCAATGGATTTCTTTACAACATGGTCCGCATTATTGCCGGCACGTTAATCCGCGTGGGAGGCGGATTCATCGAGCCGCAGCAGATCAAAAAAATCCTTGAGGCAAAAGACCGGACGCTCGCAGGGGAGACAGCGAGACCGGAAGGGCTGACACTGATCGGGATTCGCTATGGTGGGAATATTCAGGGCGAACGCATGTGAGACCTGACAATAAATGATTACAGGGGGTTTGTGAAGTTAGTGCAGATGTGAGAAAAATCACAGCGAAATATCAGAAATGTTGTAGAATAAAAACCGTGATCAAAAATCAGGAGGTGGATATTATGAAGAGAAGGAAAAACATACTGGCAGTGCTACTGGCAGTCACAGTTATGGCAACTGCGATGCCGGGCAGTGCGATAGCAGCACCGGTGGACGGACAGACAACGGAAGTCTCTGCCAAAGCCGGAACAGAAAAAGCAGAGAAAAAAGAGCAGATCCGTGTAATCAGCATTACGGATCCGAAACTGGAAAAAAGGTTCTTTTGCCAGGGGAACAAAGGTCAAAGATATGAAACTTCCGGATAAGCTTTTCTGCCAGAGGCTATAAAGAGAAAGACAGCAAAAAGCAGAGGATATCAAGATCAAAGATGTTACATGGAAAACAGACTATAAAGAGGATTCCACAGCAGGCAAGTATACCTTTACCGCACAGATTACGGATGATTATAAGCTGGCAAAAGATGTGGTGCTTCCGAAACTGACGATTGAGATCACAGAAGCTCAGACAAAGACAACCGAAAAACAGCCAGAGACAAAGGCTGCAGAGACAAAACAGCCAGAGACAAAGGCAACCGAAGTAAAGAAGCCTGAGATGAAAACAACCGAAAAACGCCAGAAGTGAAGAAACCGGAAACAAAGGCAACGGAAAAGAAGCCTGAGACGAAGATCAGTGAGAAGCAGCCGGAGACAAAGGCAACCGAAGCAAAGAAGCCTGAGACGAAAACAACCGAAAAACGCCAGAAGTGAAGAAACCGGAAACAAAGGTAACCGAAAAAACGCCAGAAGTGAAGAAACCGGAAACAAAGGTAACCGAAAAAGAAACAGAAGTCAGGAAACCGGAAACAAAGGCAACGGAAAAGAAGCCTGAGACGAAGATCAGTGAGAAGCAGCCGGAAACAAAGGCAGATGCAAAAAAAAAAGATGCGAAGTCAACGGAGTCTGAAAAAAGAATCCGAAACGAAACAGTCAGAGACGAAGGAATCCGAAACGAAACAGTCAGAGACGAAAGAATCGGAAACAAAAGAATCTGAAACAGAAAATACGAATCTGAAGATCACTGCTTTTGAAGTGAAAGATGCCAAAGTGACGATCGATGAGGAAAAAACAGACAATCACCGTTCTTATGCAGAAGAGCGATACAGATCTGAAAAAAACTGGCACCGAAGATCACGGTTCCGGCAGGTGTGACCGTAGATCCGGCAAGTGAAAAAAAAGTAGATTTCTCTGCATCAGATAAAATACCGGTCATCTATAAACTTACCAGAACCGCAGAAGACGGAAAAACCGTGACAAGAGAATATAAAGTTGCGGCGACCATCTGCAAACATGACTGGAAAGAAGCGACCTGTACGGAGGCAGCCATCTGCAAGCTCTGTGGGGTAACAGGAGAAGCGGCTCTTTGGGCATGACTGGAAGGAAGCAACCTGTACAGAAGCGGCCGTCTGCAAACGCTGTGGCATCAAAGGATCAGCAGCTCTTGGGCATGACTGGACAAAAGCAACCTGCAAAGTAAAGAGCACCTGCAAACGCTGCAAGATCACACGAGGCAAACTGGCTGCTCATACCTGGAGCAAATGGAAAGTCACAGCCGAAGCAACGCATGAGAAGAAGGGGAAAAAAAAAGAACGTAAGTGTGGCATATGCAAGAAGAAAGAGACCAAGACACTGCCAAAGATCAACTTGATCGGAGAAGCAGACAACAATAAGATTGAAGGACTGACAAATGGCGGCAATTATGCGACCGGTGCCAACATTACCTTCAAGGCAGTTGGTGACCGGATGGATAACAAAGCACCGATCGAAGGAGATGTGCGTTATCTTCCGGTATCCTGGACCTGCGGAACAGGAAAAGGAGATCTGAACGAAACAAACGCCTATGCCAGAACACTCCAGTTTACAACAGCCGGAACCTATACACTGAATGTGACATATGAGCGTCAGCTCTATAAAGACGGCAAGTGGATTGCCAAAGGGGATGCCGATGTACAGACAGTACAGCTGAATGTGACCGGCAATACAATCACCAACAGCACGAACAAAGGTGCTTCTGGTTCAAACTCGAATGTCCGGGTGGCAGCTGTAACCGGTGACAATTCCCCGATTGTTTTACTTTCAATCGTGCTTGCAGCGTCTCTTGCAGCACTCATCGCATTGTTTGTATCCGGCATACGACGCAAAAACAACAGAAAATAAGCCATCTGTCAAACTGTGACGGAAAACAGCAGAAATGATTTTTAAAGGAGTTAAAAAATCCCCTGCAGACAAAAACCTGCAGGGGATTTTAACATACACAGAAAAATTGCTCCATGAAAAAGATTAGTTTTCCATATCTTCAAATTCTGCATTATCCAGCCATTCATCGAATGCATCCGCAACCATTTCATATTCTTCGTCACTTTCGATGTTATCCAGTGTCGGATTTCCGTTTACTTCCTGGAAACGGTACAGATACACGTCACCTTCTTCAGAAGCATTGCCCTTTTCATCCAGCGGAAGCAGTGCAATGTATTCTTTTTTCATCTGCTTCAAAGATCGTCAGGATCGCACACTCCATCATGGAACCATCGTCCAGTGTCAGAGTAACGGTTGCTTTTTCACAGTCACTTTTGGAACCGCATGCATCGCAGGAACCAGCACATCCGTTTTCAAAATCGCTCATTCGTATTTACCTCATTTCTTTATAGTTATGCTACTGTTCGTTGCAGCAAGAATGCCCAGGCATTCTTGGATTCGCTGTAACACTTCCTCCACTTTAACAGACAAGTACAAGAAATGCAAGTAGATTTGTAAAAGAAAAGATGATATGATAAAAAGAAAGCAGAGGAAGGAGCATGATGGATGAAACTGATATCGTGGAACGTAAACGGGCTGCGTGCCTGTGTACAGAAAGGATTTTTAGATATTTTTAAGGAGCTGGATGCGGATATGTTCTGTATTCAGGAAAGCAAACTCCAGGAAGGGCAGATCAGCCTTGAACTGGAAGGTTATCATCAGTACTGGAATTATGCGATAAAAAAGGCTATTCCGGAACGGCCATCTTTACCAGAAGAGAGCCAATGTCCGTGGCATACGGCATCGGTATCGAAGAACATGACCAGGAAGGCCGCGTGATCACCCTGAATTTGCAGAATTTTACCTGGTGACGGTCTACACGCCAAATTCGCAGAGTGAACTTGCAAGACTGGATTATCGTATGCGATGGGAAGATGCATTTCTTTCCTATCTGAAAGGGCTGGAAGAGAAAAAGCCGATTGTATTTTGCGGAGATCTGAATGTGGCACACAAAGAAATTGATTTGAAGAATCCAAAACCAACCGAAAAAATGCCGGTTTTACGGATGAGGAACGCGGAAAATTTTCTACATTGCTGGGACAGGGATTTATCGACACCTATCGCTATTTTTATCCGGATCAGGAAGGAATCTATTCCTGGTGGTCTTATCGTTTCCAGGCAAGGAAGAAAAATGCCGGATGGCGTATTGATTATTTCTGTGTCTCGGAAAGTCTGAAGGAAAAACTGGTGGATGCCAAGATCCACACGGAAATCATGGGTTCTGATCATTGCCCGGTAGAGCTGGATATTGATCTTTGAAACGGAAAAAAGTGTGAATATAATGCAAGGTGCATTGTGAAAAGAGACAATTTACAGTTTCTTATTGCAATGCATCTTTTGCTTTAGTATAATTGTATAGAAGACAGAGACAAGGAGCCGGCATTTTATGAATATTATCAATATAGAACATATCAGCAAGATTTTTTGGCGGAAAAGTGATTTTTGATGACGTTTCCTGTGGCATTTCCGAAGGAGAGAAGATCGGTGTGATCGGTATCAACGGAACCGGAAAGACAACACTTTTGCGTGTGCTTGCTGGACTGGAACAGCCAGATGAAGGGCAGGTGATCACACAGAACGGGATCCGGATCGCATACCTGCAGCAGAATCCGGCATTTCCGGAAGAAAAAACCGTACTTTCCTATGTGACAGATGGTATGTGGGACATGGACTGGACACTGCAAAGTGAAGCAAAGAGCATGCTCAATCAGCTGGGCATTTTGGATCATGAGCAGCCGCTGGCAGAGCTTTCCGGTGGTCAGAGGAGAAAGGCAGCACTTGTACGGACACTGGTGCAGGATTTTGATGTACTGCTGCTGGACGAGCCGACCAACCATTTGGATAATGAGATGCTCACATGGCTGGAAGACTATTTGAATCGTTATAAAGGAACCGTGATCATGGTAACGCATGATCGCTATTTCCTGGATCGTGTGAGTAATCGGATCCTGGAGCTGGATCATGGGAAAATTTACAGTTATGAAGCAAATTATTCAAAATTTCTGGAGCTGAAAGTGCAAAGAGAAGAGATGGCACTGGCAACGGAGCGAAAAAAAGACAGAGCGTCCTTCGTATGGAACTTGAATGGGCGAAACGCGGGTGTCGTGCCAGAACAACGAAACAAAGAGCGAGACTGGAGCGTCTTGAGGCTTTAAAAGCGGGAAAAGCACCGGTCAGTGACGCCACACTTGAGATTGAAGCAACAGCTGCAAGGATGGGCAGAAAGACAGTAGAACTGCATCATATCAGCAAACGCTACGGAGAGAAAGTACTGATCGATGATTTTGATTACATTGTTCTGAAAAAAATCAGCGGCTTGGAATTATCGGACCGAACGGATGCGGCAAATCAACGCTGATCAAGATCATTGCCGGGCTGATCGAGCCGGACAGTGGGAGCGTGGAGATCGGTGAGACGATTCAGCTTGGATATTTTGCACAGGAAGTGCCGGATATGGATACCAATCAGCGTGTGATCGATTACATCAAAGATGTGGCAGAGTATCTGCCGACAAAAGACGGGAAGATCTCGGCATCTCAGATGCTGGAGCGATTTCTGTTTACACCGGAAATGCAGTATGCACCGGTATCCAAGCTTTCCGGCGGGGAGAAAAAAGACTGTACCTGCTGAAAGTTATTTTTACCGGGGCAAATGTATATCTGTTTGATGAGCTCTCCAATGATATTGATATTCAGACGCTGACGATTCTGGAGGATTTCCTGAACAGTTTTCCGGGGATTGTGATCACCGTATCGCATGACCGCTATTTTCTGGACAATGGGTGGATCGCATCTTTGAATTTGACGGAAACGGTCATTTGCAGCAGTACGAAGGTGGTTATACCGACTATCTGGAAACAAAACAGAAAAGAACATCACAAGAAACATCGGAAAGCGGGAATGCACTTTTCGGGAAATCCGGAAAGGGAAAGTCTGAGGAAGGGAGTTCAAAATCTTCCAGAGACTGGAAGCAGAACCGTAAGACAAAACTGAAATTTTCCTATAAAGAACAGAAAGAATTTGAAACGATCGATGACGACATCGGACACTTAGAAGATGGGATCGCCGCTCTGGAAGCTGAGATTCTGGCAAATGCAACAAATCCGGGAAAATTAAACGAACTGATGAAAGAAAAAAAGAAAAGGCGGAGCATGCACTGGAAGAAAAGATGAATCGATGGGTTTATTTAAATGATCTGGCGGAAAAAATAGAGTCACAGAAAGGTTGATGAAAGTGGAAACATTCCAGGCAATGGGAGCCGTTCCGGTCAAAGACGGAATCGTCTTTTCGATGGAACGCAAAAACAACGAAGAAGCCAGCCTGCTTCTTTATAAAAAGGCAGTAAAGAAGTAATACAGGAAATACCGTTTCCTGCAACAAACACGATTGGAGATATCGTCTGTGTCAAAGCAGAAAAAATAGCATCTGCACGATATGAATACAATTTTTGCATAGATGGAAAAGTAACTTTGGATCCTTATGCAAAAGTACTGATCGGAACCGGGAAATTTGGTGAGGAGCATCCGGAGGGACACGAAGTCCGCTGTGCGATGATCGCCGGAAATTACGACTGGGAGGATGACCGGAAACCGCAGATCGCATACGAAGATGCCGTGATGTACAGCTTTCATGTACGTGGGTTTACAAAACAGCGTTATTCCGGTGTGCGTCATAAGGGAACCTTCCTTGGAATCACCGAGAAGGCAGAATATTTCAAAGAGCTTGGCATCAATCAGATCAAGCTGATGCCGGCCTATGAATTCACTGAAATGGAGTCTGTGAAAACACATGCCCGGTACCGTAAAGAAGAAGAGCTTCCGAAGCGTCTGAACTACTGGGGCTATACAAAGGCCTTTCATTTTGCCCCGAAACGTGCCTATGCAGCGACAAAAGATCCGGTGCGTGAATTTAAAGATATGGTAAAGACCATGCACCGTCTTGGTATCGAAGTTCTGATGGAATTTTATTTTCCGGAAGGATGCAGCCCGCGTTATATTACAGAATGTCTGCAATACTGGGTGCAGGAATATCATGTGGATGGATTTCATGTCCGCGGCGTGCAGGGCATCTGTAACCTGATGGCGACGGATCCACTGTTTGCAGATACCAAGCTTTTAAATATTTATTTCCCGGTGGAGGAGATCTATGGCAAGAAGAATCTGCCAAAAAACGGATGGTGGCAGAGTGCAACGATGGGTTTATGATCGATGTCCGGCGTTTCTTAAAAGGAGACGAAGAGAGCCTGAAAGCATTTGCAGAGCGGATGAGGCGGAATCCAAAAGGCAGCGGGCTGATCAATTACATAGCAAGCCATGACGGGTTCACATTATGCGACTTGGTATCTTATGAAGAACGTCACAATGAAGATAACGGCGAGCAGAACCGTGACGGAAGAGTGCAGAATTACAGCTGGAACTGCTGAGAAGAAGGAAAAAGCCGCAAAAAGAAAATTCTGGAGCTTCGAAACCGTCAGATGAAAAATGCATGGTGTATGCTGCTTTTGTCGGCAGGAACGCCGATGATCCTTGCCGGGGATGAGTTCTGCAACTCGCAGCTTGGCAACAACAATCCATATTGTCTGGACAATGAGATTTCCTGGCTTGACTGGAAAGGATATAAATCCGGAAACAGTGAAATGTTCCGGTTTGTAAAAGATCTGATCGCATTTCGCAAAAAGCATAAAATCCTGCATATGGGACAGGAACTGAGCATGACGGACAGCTTATCCTGCGGTTTTCCGGGGATTTCCTATCACAGCAGCAGTGCGTGGTATGGGGAACTGGACGGGCAGAACCGTAAGATCGGTGTCATGTACTGCGGCAAAATATGCCGATGAGGATGAACTGATCTATATTGCCTATAATATGCACTGGATGGAGCATACTTTTTGCACTTCCGGCTTTGCCGGGCGGCTATCGCTGGAATGTGGCTCTGGATACGAGTGAGGGCATTTTGGAAGAGGACAAATGGCGTCTGTTGCCGGACAGCAGACAGGTACAGGTATCGTCAAGGACGGTAATCGTGTTGATTGAAGGAAGCATAAAGATGTTAAAGAAAGTAATCGGACACTTCACAACCATCACAAGGCATAAGATCCTGGTGATGAAAGAGTGTTTTAAAATCGGACTTTACAAACAGGGACTGACACACGACCTGTCAAAATATTCGCCGACGGGTTTCTGGTCGGATGCAAATATTATCAGGGCAACCGCAGTCCGAACAATGCAGAGAGAGAAGAGACCGGCGTATCCCAAAGCATGGTTGCATCATAAGGGACGCAACCGCCATCATTTTGAATATTGGATCGATTACAGTGTGGAAAAAGACGGCAACCCGATGACCGGTATGCCGATGCCGAGAAAATATATCGCAGAGATGATGATGGATCGTATGGCGGCATCCAAGATCTACAACGGAAAAAACTATAACGATCATTTCCCGCTGCAGTATTATGAAAAGGGGAAGCACCATTATATGATGCATCCCCAGACAGAAAAAGATCTGGTAAAACTGTTGACAATCCTCGATAAAAAAGGCGAAGATTATCTTTACCGTTATATCCGGCAGGTTTACCTGAAAGGAAAGTGATCATTCCGGATAGATCAGGCGGTCTGCTTTGATATCGGTCAGAACTTCATCTAAATATTTTTTGCCAGGTAGTTTGCCATGGAAAGATTCATATCCAGATAATTGCCGCAGTCTTTTGGTGATGCCCCAGGTACTTCATCGTGGAAATCGCGGATAAAGGTAAACATTTCTGTGACCAGAGGGACGATATCTTTTGACTCATAATCGCCTGCTAAAAGCAGATAGAAACCGGTTCTGCAGCCCATCGGACCAAAGTATACAGTTTTATCAGCAAAAAATCGGATGATTGCGAAGGAAAGTAGCACCGAGATGCTCGATCGTGTGGAGTTCGGCTGTGTTCATGACTGGTTCCTCATTTGGGGAAGTCATGCGCAGATCAAACGTTGTGATCGTATCTGCACCGATGTGGTCCTTGCGGGATACATAAATGCCCGGCTGCAGTTTGATATGGTCTATGGTGAAACTTGCTATTTTTTTTCAATGGAAAAACCTCTCTTTCTGTTTTTTTTCAATATTTTTGATGTGGGTATCAGACGAGAAGGCACATATTGCGGCTTCCTGTTTTGATCCAGACATCCTGTCTTCAGTATAGCATTTTGAAAGGCATGTGAAAAGCAGAAATTTGTTGAGTCCGGACAAAAAAGAGTGGTAGAATAAAAGACAGTCATAGTGATACAAAAGGAGTGATAGCATATGACGATTGATGAATTATTGGGGCTGCTTGATATGCAGGAAGAGATTTTGCAGTTTTCTCACTTTACAAATGCAGATGCATGGGAGGTGGGCAACTGTATCGTGGCGGAAGCAATCAAAAAGAAAACTTCCGGTGGCAGTCAGTATCCGTCTGAATAACGGGCTGACGGTATTTCAGTATGCATCTGACAGTGTGAACCTTCAGAGCGAACGGTGGCTTCAGCGAAAAATGAATACCGTGCGTACCTTAGAGAGAAGTTCCCTTTATACGAGTGTGCTTCTGCGTAAAAGCGAAGAGACGCTCGCAGACTGGTATCTTGATGAGAAAGATTACGCAGCCTGCGGAGGAGGATTTCCGATCCGCATCGAAGAAGTAGGTGTGATCGGAGCCATTCTGGTCGAAGGGCAGGATCATTTTTCTGATCACGATCTGATCGTAAAGAGCATCAGCCGTTATCTGCATATTGATGAAGTTCCACGCATCCGCACGCAAATGTTTTAAAATCATCCGGAATCGGGGCAGTAAAATCCATGGGCTTTCCACTGATCGGGTGGCAGAAAGTCAGCCGACAAGAGTGGAGAGCCTGTCTTTTTATAAGCCGGTAATCCGGATTGTAAAGATAGTCTCCGGGAAGCGGGTGGCCGATGTGGTTCATATGAACCCGGATCTGATGCGTACGTCCCGTTTCCAGCTGTAAAAGCACAAGAGAATAAAAACCGTCAAATTTAAGCAGGCGATAATGCGTTATTGCCCGTTCACCATGGACAAAATCAACCTGCCGCAGGATGGCAGAATCACAGGCTCTTGCGATCGGTGCATCGATCGTACCACATTTTGGAATCTCTCCTGTAGCGATGGCAAGATACTGCCGGTGGATCTTACGTTCTGCACTCATTCTGGAGAGCAGGGCACCGCTTAAACGGTTTTTGGCCAGGATCAGAAGTCCGGTGGTATCACGGTCCAGTCGGTTGATGCAGCGATAAACAAAGGTTTCTCCTTTTTGCCCAAAATACCAGGCAGCAGCGTTGGCGAGTGTATTCTCATAATTATGGATCGATGGATGGATCGGCATATCCGATGGTTTATTGATGATCATCAGATCTTCATCTTCATAGACAACCGGAAAAGGAAGGTTTACAGGAACGATATGTTCCGACGGTGTTTCTTCCGGTATCACAATGGTCAGCCGGTCATCCGGCTGAAGGACATAGTTCATATAAACGCCTAAACCGTTTACAAGAACCGTGTCGTCGGTATGCTTCAGACAGGTCAGAATGTGGCGGGAATAGCCGTGATTTCTCAGGTAATCCGTTATTTTTGTGCCGGATTCTTCGGCAGATATGGAGTAAACAAATGTACGTGTCATAGAAAATCCTTTCAGAGTTACTTTTGTAAAACTAAAGAAGAGTATAGGGCACAAATTTTTGCTTGTCAAAGAAAAGATGAAAAAAAGAAAGGAAAAAGTAAGAAATGGAACGAGAGAAGTTTGGTTCAAGACTTGGTTTTATCTTGATATCGGCAGGTGTGCCATCGGTCTTGGAAATGTCTGGAGGTTTCCGTACATTGTTGGAAAGTACGGAGGAGCGGCGTTTGTACTGATCTACCTGGCGTTTCTTCTGATCCTCGGTCTGCCGGTCATGGTAGCTGAGTTTGCGGTCGGACGTGCGAGTCAGAAAAGTGCAGCCTGTTCGTTTGATGTTCTGGAGCCGAAAGGAACGAAATGGCACTTGTATAAATATGGTGCGATCGCCGGAAATTATTTGCTGATGATGTTCTACACAACGATCGCCGGATGGATGATCCTGTATTTTGTGAAGATGGCAACGGGACAGTTTGATGGCTTAAATTCCGATCAGGTAGGGGAGGCCTTCAGTCATATGCTCGGACAGCCGGTCCTGATGACGGTATTTATGGCGATCGCTGTTTTGCTTTGCTTCGGCATTTGTGCAAAAGGTCTTCAGAAAGGTGTGGAGCGTATCACAAAAGTGATGATGGTATGTCTGCTCTCCCTGATGGTCGTTCTGGCAGTTCGTTCGGTCCTGCTTCCGGGCGGACAGGAAGGACTGAAGTTCTATCTGTATCCAGATTTCGGAAAAGTAAAAAGAAGCCGGGATCGGTGAAGTGGTCTATGCTGCGATGGGACAGGCATTCTTTACGCTCAGTATCGGAATCGGGGCACTGGCTATCTTTGGAAGCTACATTGGAAAAGAGCGTGCCCTGACAGGCGAGGCAGTCAGCATCTGTGTGCTGGATACCTTTGTGGCACTGATGTCAGGACTGATCATTTTTCCGTCCTGTTTTGCCTACAATGTGCAGCCGGACAGCGGCCCGAGCCTGATCTTTATCACACTGCCGAATGTATTTAACGCCATGGCAGGAGGAAGATTGTGGGGTACATTATTCTTTCTGTTTATGACATTTGCATCCTTATCTACGGTTATCGCCGTTTTTGAAAATATCATTTCTTTTACTATGGATCTGAAAGGATGGGATCGCAAAAAGGCGGTTTTGATCAATCTGGTCGGTGTACTGGTTCTTTCTATGCCATGCGTGCTTGGCTATAATGTATGGAGCGGTATTACACCACTTGAGCTGGAAGTACGATCCTGGATCTGGAGGACTTTATTGTCAGCAACAATCTGCTGCCACTTGGAAGTCTTGTCTACCTGCTGTTCTGTACGACGAAGCTTGGATGGGGATATGAGAATTTCCTCAAAGAGACGAATACCGGAAAAGGTATGAAATTCCCAAGACAGATCGCGTTTTATGTGAAATACATTTTGCCGCTGATCGTCCTGTTTATCTTTGTGATGGGATATTATACAAAATTCTTTGCATAAAAAGATACCTGGTTAAACGGTCTTTTGAACTGGCATCATGGTGTCACACATTATAAAAAGTGACAGATTCACAATCGAAATCTGTCACTTTTTCTATGAGCAATTATGCAAGATTGTACAAATGTTTTATTCACGGACCAGTATTTTTTCAATCTCCAGAATGTACATGGTATGATAATCTTTCTGAGGATACCATTTTTCGTCAAGAGATGAATCGATAAAGCATTCTGGTCTGTATTCCTGTGCATAGAGTTTTTTGCCTGTGATCACGGTATTTGCTTCGGCAAAATACGGAACATCGTCCGTGTGAGCTACGGTAAGACCGCTTTTTGGCAATCTTGTCTTCGTCTCTTCCGGATACGGAGCCAAGATAGCTGAGTGTCTTGCGGTACTCTTCATCAAGAACAGAGAGAAAAGCTTATCGGAAGCGTCGATAAATTCTTTTGTATAACGTTGCGGACGGATCACGATAAAGGCCACGTTTCTGCCCCACATCACACCGACACCGCCCCAGGAAGCAGTCATGGTGTTTGCTTTTCCGTCTTTTTCGGCTGTTACGAGCAGCCATTCTTTTCCAATCATCTGAAATGGATTTTTCTGAAGTTCTTCTGGTTTGATCTTTTTAAAACTCATAGTATATACCTCCAGGTTATTTTGATTTTACTTTATTCCAAAGTTCATTATACACCTCATCGTTCTTTGTGCCAAGATACTGAAACGTTTCCAGATTTGGTACAGTGGAAAGATCCGGGAAAGCGATCTTGCTGTTGCGGATGCTTTCATCCTCGATCAGTTCGCGTGCTGCGGTGTTTGGCGTTGAGTAGGTAATGTATTCAAAATTCATCAGGGCGATATCCGGGCGGCAGAGGAAGTTGATAAATTTCTCAGCATTTTCCTTATGCTCTGCATTCTTCGGGATTACCCAGGAATCGATCCAGATATTGGATCCTTCCTTCGGGATGACATATTCCAGATCTGGGTTTTCTTTCTGTGTGTAAATTGCCTCACCGGAATAGATTACACCAAGTGCAGCTTCATTTCCGATCATCTTGTCACGCACCTGGTCGATAACGTATGCCTGTACCAGTGGTTTCTGGCGGGTCAGCAGGTCTTTAGCTTCGTTCAGTTCATCCAGATCCGTGGAATTTAAGGAGTAGCCGAGGTATTTCAGTGTCACGCCAAATGCATCACGGACTGAATCCTGCATCAGAATATTATCCTTGTATTTCGGATCCCAGAGAATAGACCAGCTGTCCACCGGCTCATCTACCATGGTCTTATTATAAAGGATACCTACAGTTCCCCAGCAGTAAGGAACGGAATATTTGTTTTCCGGATCAAACTCTTTTGAACGTTCCAGATAGTCTTTGCCGATGTTTTTGATATTCGGAATATTGTCAAAATTGATTTTGGCAAGCAGGTCATTCTCCCTCATTCTCTGGATCATATAGTCTGAAGGACATACCAGATCATAGGCAATGGCACCGGAACTGATCTTCGGATACATGATCTCGTTTGTTTCATATTCTTCATATACAACATCAATGCCGGTTTCTTCTTCAAACAGGGTGATGACATCCGGATCCATGTATTCGCCCCAGTTGTAGACGATCAGTTTTTCTTTTGTCAGCATCTGACCCTTTTGAAGCATAGTAAATACCGCCTCCGACAAATACCAGGCAGATCGCGACAGGGATCACACGTTTGATCAGGATCCTGCCGGCTCTGGAACGGCGGCGGACGTGTTTTCTGGTTGCCGCTGTCTCTGCGTCCTTTTTCGGTGATACGTTGACCAGGATCAGAAGTACCAGAACCGTAACAAACAGCAGGGTCGAAAGTGCGTACATTTCCGGTTTGATGCCCTTACGCACTTCTGAATAGATTTTGGTAGAAAGTGTATCAATACCCGGACCCTTCGTAAAATGTGTGATAACAAAATCATCCAGTGACATGGTAAATGCCATCATAAAACCGGAGAGCACACCCGGCAGAATGTCAGGAAACGTCACTTTAAAAAGGCATAAAGAGGAGAAGCCCCAAGATCCAGTGCCGCTTCATAAGTACGTCGGCTCGTCTGTCGCAGTTTCGGTGCCACACTCAGTATGACATAAGGTATATTGAACGTGATATGGGCGATCAGGATTGTTCCAAATCCAAGCGTAACGTGAAAGGCAATAAATAAAAGCATCAGAGAAACACCCATCACGATCTCTGCATTCATCATCGGGATGTTGGTCAGCCCGGAATATAAAGTACGCCATTTCTGTTTCATGCCATGGATCGCGATCGCTGCGGCTGTTCCGATCACGGTTGCGATCACGGCTGCGAGCAGGGAGATGATCAAAGTGGTGTAAAGTGCATTCATGATCTGTTCATTCTGAAAAAGGCTGCTGTACCATTTCAGAGTAAATCCGCCCCATTTTGCCCTGGTCTTTGAATTATTGAAAGACAGCACAATCAGAGTGAGGATCGGTGCATAGAGCAGGATGAAGATCAGGAAAAGATATATTTTTTCGAGATATTTCTTTATCAAAACGAAGAGCCCTCCCCTTCTTTGTCATATTTTGCCACAAGTGCCATACTTGCAATGATAAATACCATCAGTACCAGGGACAGGCCACTTCCAACATGCCAGTTGCTGTTCTGTTTGAATGACTGCTCAATCACATTTCCGATCAGCAGGATCTTGCTGCCGCCGAGCAGATCGGAAATAACGAAGGTTGTCAGCGCCGGTACAAACACCATGGTAATACCGCTGATGATCCCGGGGATGCTCAGCGGCAGTATGATTTTTAAAAAGGTATAAGAAGAGCTTTTGCTCCAAGGTCTCTTTGCTGCATTGATAACATTTCTGTCAATCTTGATCAGTACATTATAGATTGGAAGTACCATAAATGGAAGAAAATTGTATACCATTCCAAGAATGATCGCCCCCCGAGTGTTGATGATCTCCAGTGCCGGGAGATGCACAAAAGAAAGGATGCTGTTGATCACACCGTTTTTTTCCAGAAGCGTCTGCCATGCCATGGTGCGGAGCAGGAAATTCATCCACATCGGCAGAATGAAAATCAGCACAATAAAGCTGGTCTGATTGACATTCTTGCTGCTTAAGATCATGGCAAGCGGATAGGCAAGCAGCAGACAGATCGCTGTACTCACGAAAGAGAGGAGCAGTGACATGCCAAGTGCCTTTAAATTTTCCTGTGTGTGATCTGGGCAAGGTTTGCAAAAGTGATACTGCCTTCATCATTTGTCATGGCATAGTAGAAGACCACCAGCAGAGGGATCACGACAAAAGAAATCGACCAGAACAGGTACGGCCCTGCAAGATAACGTTTATTCTTCAATGTTGACGGCCTCCTCATCTTCAGATTCCGGTTTTTTCATGATTTGGATATCAAAAGGATCTACATGGATGGAAACCTGTGTGCCGACCGGGAACATCTTGGTGCTGTGCACCAGCCAGTCGTATTCATTTGCACGGACTTCCATTTCATAATGAACGCCTTTGAAAGATCAGATGCGTGACAACACCGTCAATGCTTCCTTCACCCGGTTTGCGAAGGCAGATATCTTCCGGACGGATCACGACATCGACCGGTTTGTTCTGTCCGAATCCTTCGTCCACGCAGGCAAACGGAACGCCGAGTATTTTTACCAGACGGTCTTTTAACATCAGGCTCGGAATGATATTGCTGTCACCGATAAAGTCTGCGACGAAAGCATTTTCCGGTTCATTGTAAATATGCTCCGGCGTGCCAATCTGCTGAATATAGCCCTGATTCATGACGACAATAGTATCAGACATTGTAAGAGCTTCTTCCTGATCATGCGTGACATAGACAAATGTAATTCCAAGTTCATTTTTTAATCGGATCAGCTCATATTGCATATCCTGGCGAAGTTTTAAATCCAATGCACCAAGTGGTTCATCAAGAAGAAGAACCTTTGGCTCATTTACAATCGCACGTGCAATTGCAATACGCTGCTGCTGTCCACCACTCAAAGAATCCGGCATACGGTTTTCATATCCGTCCAGATTGACAAGCTTTTTAAGGCATACTTGATCTTATCATAAATATACTGTTTGCTTTTTTTTGATCTTCAGGCCAAACGCAATATTTTCGGCAATAGTCATGTGGGTAAACAGTGCATATTTCTGAAAAACGGTATTCATAGGCGGAAGATTCGTAATATCTTCACCGTCAAAGATTACCTGACCGCAGTCGGGAGTTTCAAATCCGCCCAGAATACGAAGCGTCGTTGTTTTGCCGCAGCCGCTTGGACCAAGCAGGGTCAGAAATTCATTCTCCCGGATATAAAGGTTCAGATCATCCAGAACGGTCTGTGTACCGTAGGATTTTGAAATGTTGATAAAATCAATCAGCTTGTTGCTCATGCTTTATACCTCCAGTCTGAGTTTATTTTTTAGTGAAGCACCTCCTAATCTTACAACAAAAAAAGGCCGTCTGCAGTGCTTTCCGCGAACATCGGGCATCTTGCCGGATATAGCGCAGAGTGCTTACGCAGTGACCTCTTTGCTTCCAAAAAATATCATACACGTATCGATAAAAATTGCAATATCTTTTTTTGTGCAAAATGTTTTAATTTGTCTTAACAAATCAAAAAAAATATGGTAAAATAAAAACAAGACTGACAAGTTAAAGGAGGATTACAGATGAGTAAGGATAAGTATGTTGCATATGTCGGAACTTATACACACGGAAGCAGTATTGGTATCCATGTATATGACCTGGACGTAGAAAATGGTTACATGACAGAACGCGAAGTCGTTCCGGTAAATAACGCATCTCATGTGGCAAAATCCAACAATGGAAAATACCTGTATTCGATTGCAGATGAAGGTGTTGAAGTCCTGAAGATCAAAGAGGACGGCGGACTGGAACCAATCAACAAAGTCGGTATTGACGGTATGAGAGGATGTTTCCTTTCAACAGACAAAGAAGGAAAATTCCTTTTTGTTTGCGGCTACCATGACGGCAAGATCACAGTGGTGCGTATCAAAGAAGACGGAAGTCTTGGAGAAGTGCTCGACGGCATTTTCCATCAGGGACTCGGCAGCGTTGCAGAGCGAAATTTCCGCCCGCGTGTCACCTGTGCGATGATCACACCGGACGATAAATATCTGTGCGTGGTAGACAATGGTATTGACCAGATCAAAGTCTATACGGTAAATCAGACGAACGGTAAACTGAAACTCTATGATATCATCCGCTGCGAACTGGAGTCCGGACCGCGTCTGATCCGTTTCAGCAGAGACGGACGTTTCGCTTATGTGAACTGCGAGCTGACCAACGAAGTGCTGGTCTATGCATACGATGCGAGCGGAGAGGGCGGCAAATTCGAACAGATTCAGAAAGTGGACATCTCCGACAGCAAAAACCACTATGGATGTGCTTCTTCCGGACTGCGTATCGCACCGAGCGGCAAATATCTCTACTGCACCACAGCAGGTTCTGAGACAGCCGGCGTGTTTAAAATTGATCCAGAGACAGGTATGCTTTCCAAGATCTGTATCCTTCCGATCAGCGGAAAGTATCCAAAAGATATTGCTGTATTCCCGGATGAGAAGACCATGGTCGTGCTGAACCATGAGTCCAATGAGATCCGCTTCTTCACGGTTGATTACGAAAAGGGTCTGCTTTATATGAAAGGAAAACCGATCAAGATCGATACGCCGAACTGTATCCTGATCTCCAAAGCCGGACAGCCGGATTAAGGACGGACACCGGATCAAAGGGATTCAGAAAAACATAAAGAATATAAAAAATACCGACTTTCTCTGAAATAAGATTGAAAAAATCAAAAAACAGAAAGTCGGTATTTTTTGTAAGTGCGCCTAGCGGCGCACGTTTCTAACGGGTTAAAGTCCCGAATCCGCCCGGTAGTGGGAAGGATATAGCCGAAGGCAAGGGTGTCCATCGTGAGATGGAATCTGAAGGAAGCTGGATGTGAGGAACATACTAACTCATGGGCAAATCTCTGGTCTGACGAACAGAAATCTCATATAAGGTTATGCATGAGGATAAGGCTGCTTACCAAGTTGAAGCCCAATAACTACACGGAATCATGCATGATAAATGAGGCAGATGGATGGAGAGGAAGAAACGTGTGGTACCTAGGGAGGTCTGTGTGGTACGCCTTGAAAGAGGTAACCATTGCATAAAGCAATGCTGAACGCACAGAAGTCAGCAGAGGTCATAGTAGCCGAGAGGTGAAGGATCGAATCAGTAGGAGTCTTGAGTATGACCGAGAAAGGAGGAATGACCGTTTATGGCAGAAAACATTGAAAACAATGGCTGTTCGCAAAGAGATAATGCGGAACATGAAGGGTATGTGAAAGTGTCTAGGTCATTCAATCGGATATGGAAAGACAGAGACAGTGCACAGCCGAGTCTTTTAGAAGCGATCCTGTATAAAGATAACTTTAACAGAGCGTATAAGAGAGTTAAGGCAAACAAGGGAGCACCAGGAATTGATGGCATGACCATTGAAGAGGCTCTTCCATATCTAAAGGAACATCAACAAGAGATAACCGACCGCATTTATCGCGGAAAGTATACTCCGTCTCCAGTAAGACGAGCCACGATTCCCAAACCAGACGGTGGTGTGCGAAAGCTTGGTATACCAACGGTGATAGACCGTACAATCCAACAGGCAATCACGCAAGAGTTAGTGCCAATCTATGAACCGCTGTTTGCAGATGGTAGCTTCGGCTATCGTCCGGGCAGAAGTGCGAAGGACGCAATACAAAAAAGTGAAAGAGTATGCAGAACAAGGATACACATATGCAGTATCCTTAGATTTATCAAAATACTTCGACACACTGAACCATGAAATTCTCCTTAACTTACTCCGTAAGAATGTAAAGGACGAACGGGTGGTGCAGTTGATTAAGCGATATCTGAAAAGCGGGGTAATGGAGAACGGAGTAGTCATGGAAACAGAGGAAGGTTCGCCACAAGGAGGAAATCTATCCCCACTACTGGCGAATATCTATCTCAATGAGTTTGACCAGGAGTTTTTGAAGAGAGGAGTCCCATGCGTCAGATATGCAGATGACATCGTGCTCCTTGCGAAGAGCAAACGGGCATCGGAGAGACTTCTGAAAGCAGTACGAAATACCTTGAAGAGAAACTGAAACTTACAGTCAACAGAAAGAAAAGCCGTACTGTCAGTGTGTTTGCAATCCGAAATTTTAAGTATCTAGGCTTTGCATTGGGAAGGAATGGAACGGGTATTTATGTTCGCGTTCATCCAAAGTCATGGAGAAAGTTTAAGTCGAGACTGAAAGAGTTGTCTTCCGTAAACGATGTCAGTCAATCAAGCCAAGCCTTGAGAAAATCAAGATATATGCAAGAGGATGGCTGAACTATTACGGAATAGCAAGCATGAAGAACAACATCGAAGAGATCAACGGATGGCTCTACCACAGAATACGCATGTGTATATGGAAACAGTGGAAACTTCCAAAAACAAAGAAAAGAAATCTGATAAAGATGGGAGTACACGAATACTATGCGAATATGGCGGCAAACTGCCGAAGAGGACACTGGTATTGTGCGAATCTGACAACAGTTAAGAAAGCCATGACAAAAGAGAGACTGATAAACGGTGGCTTCTATGATTTAGCCACAGCCTATCAGTCCGTGCACGTCAACTATTGAAACCGCCGTGTACCGAACGGTACGCACGGTGGTGTGAGAGGACGGTGGTTAGTCACCGCCTCCTACTCGATTGCCTTTCGAATCATACAGAAAGGATTCATGATCTTATATGCTTTTTTCAGCATTTTATTTACGGAAAAATCGCTCCAGATTTGTCATGTTGGAAGTAATGCTGCACATCAGCATATCGACCAGCGTGATCGCAGCCATGGATTCAACGACGACAACGGCACGCGGTACGATGACCGGATCGTGGCGGCCTTTTACAGAAATCTGTCTGCTGCCTCCGTCTTTTGTAATGGTGGACTGTTCTCTTGAGATCGAAGGCGTCGGTTTGACGGATACACGCAAAAAGATGTCACTTCCGTCGCTGATGCCGCCCAGGATACCGCCGGAGTGGTTGGTAAGTTTGATGATCTTTCCATCCGGATCCCTTGTATACTGGTCATTGTTTGTATGACCGAGTGCATGGGCAACTGCCGTGCCGTCACCGATTTCGAAAGCCTTTACGGCACCGATCGATAAAATCGCTTTGCCCAGGTTGGCACTTAATTTTTCAAATACCGGTTCACCGATACCGGCCGGCATATTCTGGATCACGCACTCAATGCTTCCGCCGCTGGAATCTTCATTTTTCATACATTCTTCAAGAAATTCCCCTGCTTTTTTTGCTGCGTCGGCATCCGGCATATAGAAAGGATTTTCCATGATCACACTGCGGTCAAAGCAGGCCGGATCTGCGGTGATGTCACCGATCGATTTTGTGTAAGTTAAAATCTTGATGCCGAGCTGATCAAGAATCTTGCAGGCGATTGCACCGGCTGCAACTCGTCCGATCGTCTCACGGCCGGAAGAACGTCCTCCGCCGCGGTAATCACGGAAACCATATTTCAGATCAAAGGTCAGATCGGCATGTCCCGGGCGGTAGTAGGAAGCGATCTCACTGTAGTCTTTGGAACGCTGATTCTGATTGCGTACCAGCATGGAAATCGGCGTTCCGGTTGTCTTTCCCTCAAATACACCGGAGAGGATCTCAACCGCATCAATCTCTTTTCGCGGAGTCGTGTAACGACTCTGTCCCGGTTTCCTGCGGTTTAAAAATTTTGGATATCGTCCTCGCAAAGCGAAAGACCGGCAGGGCATCCGTCCACAACGACACCGACGCCGGCACCGTGAGATTCGCCCCATGTAGTTATTTTAAATAAAGTTCCAAATGTAGAACCTGCCATAAAATTACCTCCCTAAGTAAAATAAGATGTCGGGACCAAAAGACAGCTGCCCCATACCGGATGCCTGAAAACAGTTCTGTTACAGAGTTACAGAGAAATTTTCTCACTTTTAAATATCCCATATCATCATTTTGAGGTTATTATAATGAAAGATTTCAGAAAATTCAATAGAAAGTTGGAAATAGTGGAAAGCCTTGGAGGCTATCGTTTGCCGAATATCTGTGAACAGCAGCAGGCTGTGCTTCATATAATAGAGCGAGCAGAAAGCAATCGTGGAGCTGACAGAGAATGGACAATGCAAAAACATGTCGTTTTGGATTTATTCATGTGATCGAGCAGGGAGATACTTTATATAAACTAGGAAAGAGATATGGTGTAACCGTTTCGGCCCTTCTGTTTGCCAATCCCTGGGTAAACGTATACAATCTGCAGATCGGAGATGAACTGTGCATTCCGGATTTCGGATGCCGAAGATGCAAAGAGACAAAAGGGGAAAATTTGGATGAGAAAAGAGCGGATGAAATGCAGAGCCTTTCATAATCTAAAGTGTTTGTAAACTTTGTGAAAAATCAGGCACTTTGATTGACAAAAGATACAATCAAATTTATAATAGATTCGGCATTGACAGGCAGGCGGGACAGAGCATTTTTGTCCCGTGAAAGCTTGCAGAACACACGACGCGGAAAGGAAGATGAAAGAACTTTTATGAACTTTTTAAACAAAATGGAACGTAAATTCTGACGGTATGCCATACACAATCTGTCCACGTACATCATCGGAGCTTATGTTATCGGTTATTTTCTGTATTTCCTGGCACCGGGTGTACTGTATAACTATTTAAGCCTTGAGCCGTATTATATCTTAAGAGGGCAGATCTGGAGACTGATCACCTGGGTTTTAATTCCGCCGGAATCACCTAGTATTTTACGATCATCATGCTGATGCTGTATTATTCTCTTGGCAATTCACTGGAGCAGACCTGGGGGGCGTTCCGGTATAATGCTTATATTTTTTCAGGAATTATTTCGACAATTATCGGAGCATTTATCTTATATGCTGTGATGGGTGGAAATATCGTATTCGGGCAGGCACTGTTTTCCACATATTATATCAACATGTCCATTTTTCTGGCGTTTGCAGTCTGCTATCCGAATATGGAGCTGCTGTTGTATTTTATCATACCGATCAAGGTCAAATGGTTTGGGATTCTTTACGGAGCTTTCATTGTCCTTTCCTTCCTTCAGACAAACTGGGCTGGAAGAGTGGCGATCATTGCATCCATGTTCAATTTCATCCTGTTTTTCCTGATGACGAGAAATTACAACAAGGTTTCACCAAAAGAAATCCGTCGGAAGCAAAATTTCAAAAGGCAGACCAGTCAGGCAGGCAGATCCGGTATTACCAAGCACAAGTGTGCGATCTGCGGCAGAACCGAGCTGGACGGTGATGATCTCGAATTCCGTTTCTGTTCCAAATGCGACGGAAATTATGAATATTGCCAGGATCATCTGTTTACGCACAAACATATCAAAAAATAAAAAATGTGGTCAGGCCGCAAAGCGGCAGCAGGAGGAATAATGAAGAAAACAAAGATTATCTGTACAATGGGACCAAGAACGATGGACAAGATCATTCTCAAAGAACTGATCGCAGGCGGAATGAACGTGGCACGTTTCAATTTTTCTCATGGAAGCTACGAAGAACATGCTGAGCGTATCGCACTGGTGCGTCAGGTTTCCGAACAGCTTGGCATTCCGGTTGCACTGATGCTGGATACGAAAGGACCGGAGATCCGTACCGGGCTTCTCAAAGACGGCAAGAAAGTATCTCTGGAGCAGGGAAAGGAATTTACACTGTATACAGAAGAGCGAGAAGGCGATGAAACAGGATGTTCCATCACCTATCAGCAGCTTGTCTACGATGTGAGAAAGGGTGACACGATCCTGATCGATGACGGTCTGATCGGTCTGGAAGTACAGCGTGTTTCTGCCGACAAGATTGAGTGTATTATCAAAAACGGCGGTGAGCTGGGTGAGCGAAAAGGCGTCAATGTTCCAAATGTAAAAATACATCTTCCGGGTGTGACACAGAAAGACAGAGAAGATATTCTGTTTGGTATTGAACAGGGTGTGGATTATATCGCAGCTTCCTTTGTACGAAACAGTGACTGCATCATGGATATCCGCGAGATCCTGGAAGATAATCACGGCAGAGATATCGGCATTATTGCCAAGATCGAAAATGCAGAAGGTGTGGAAAATATTGATGAGATCCTGGATGCGGCAGACGGCATCATGGTTGCACGAGGGGATCTCGGCGTGGAGATCCCGGCAGACCAGGTTCCGCATATCCAGAAGAAGATCATCCACAAATGCAACCGCAAATGTAAACCGGTTGTCACTGCAACACAGATGCTGGATTCGATGATCCGCAATCCGCGTCCGACCAGAGCAGAGGCCGGTGATGTGGCAAATGCGATCTACGACGGCAGTGATGCGATCATGCTTTCCGGAGAGACTGCAATGGGCAAATATCCAGTAGAGGCAGTCCGCATGATGGCAAAGATCGCAGAGACGACAGAAGCTCATCTGGATTACTCCAATCTTCAGAAATTAAATAAAAACAGCGTAAAAAAAGATATTTCCATGGCAGTTGGATTTGCAAGTGTGTCCACAGCTGAGATCCTTAAAGCATCCTGTCTGGTTGTTCCGACCATGACCGGCTACACGGCAAGGATGATCTCCAGCCTGCGTCCGAAGACACCAATCTATGCGATCTCTCCAAGTGAGCAGGCAGTCCGCAGGATGCAGCTTTACTGGGGTGTCTATGCGATGCCGGGTGAAACAGAAGACAGCACAAGGCATATGATCACCAACTCCATGAAGATCATTTTACGCCGCAAACTGATTAAGAAAGGAGAACTGGCTGTATTTACAGCGGGCGATCCGGCAACCAACATGGTGTCTGGCCGTGGACGTTCCACAAATGTAATGCAGGTGGTTGAGGCAAAATAGGCGATGACAAAGTCGAAGACGAGAAGAGGAGTTGCACTTGGTGCAGCTCTTCTTATGATTATTTTAGAAATACTGGCAGTAAAAGGCGATGGATTTCAGGTGGCAAAAGCAGGACTGGCACTGCTCCTTGCAATCCTGGCGGGCGGTTTTATCGCCTGGGATTTTAAAATACCAAAGAAATTAAGCCCGATCGTGTTTCTGGCACTTCCGGCGGCAGCCTTGTGCTGCATGGAGTTTTTTACCTGTGCCATGGGATCTGACACCGTTAATCTTTTTTTTGAACTATCTGTTTTATCTGGTGTTATATCTGATCGTAACAGCAGTATCCGGCAATATGAGATGGGGAGCTATGCTTACACCGGTTTTTCCGGCTCTGGCAGGGACAGTCAACTATTTTGTGGTCAGTTTTCGTTCTTCTCCAATCGTGCCCTGGGATCTGTATTCGCTTCGCACGGCAGCAAGCGTGGCAGATAATTATACGCTGGATGTTTCCTGGCGGCTGTATTTTGTACTTATGGGATTTCTGTGGCTCGCGATCCTCGGAGAAAAGATGCACTTTTCCTTTGGAAATGTGAAAAACGCCTGCTCTCCGTTGCAGTATCTTTGGTACTGATGTTTGCTTTTGTCAGCTATGTGCAGACAGAAAACTGTGAGGAAATTTTTGGACTGGATGATATTCTGTTTACGCCAAATGTCCTTTACCGAAACAATGGTTTTATGGTAGCGTATCTTGCCAACTTGCAGTATCTGCATATTGAAAAGCCGCAGGGATATTCCACAGATGCGGCACAGAAGATTGCAGAGGAAACATCCGTTTCATCCGGAGGCGAAGAGAACCATACCGACAAAACGGATATGGAAGATCAGCCAAATATTCTTGTGATCATGAATGAGGCATTTTCAGATCTTTCTGTCTATGGAGACTTTAACACAACGGAAGATTACATGCCGTTCTGGCGGTCCCTGAAAAAGAATACCGTCCGCGGCAATCTCTATGTTTCGGTAAAGGGCGGAAATACGGCAAATACCGAGTTTGAGTTTCTGACCGGAAATACGATGGCATTTCTGCCGACCGGAAGTGTTCCGTATCAGCAGTTTTTAAACGGAGCCATGCCGTCCCTTGCATCACAGCTTGGAAAACTGGGCTATCAGACAGCAGCTCTTCATCCTTATTATTCAACCGGATGGAACCGGGACAAAGTTTATCCGTATCTTGGCTTTGACAGCGAGTATTTCCGGGATACCGGAGACTTTCCGGATGCAACGTTGCTACGTGGCTGGGTGGATGATGAGTCTGCTTTTGACAAGCTGATCGAGCTTTATGAAGAAAAAAAGAGGAAGGCAGTCCACTGTTTGCATTTGAAGTAACGATGCAGAACCACGGAGGCTACAGCAAAGAATATGAAGATCTGACAAATGAGATCCAGTTCAGCGATGCCGGCGAAGATCTGCGTTCGGTTCATCAGGTTCAGATCGAGGCAACTGAGAAATATCTGACTCTGATCAAAAAACCGATGAGGCTTTTGAAAATCTGATCGACTATTTCCAGGATGAGGATGAAAAGACCATCATTCTGATGTTTGGTGATCATCAGCCTGCAGAATATATCACCAACTCTGTTCTGCGTGTTTTAGGAGAAGACACAGCCACGCGAAACGATACAACGGACAAACTGAAAACCAGCTACGAAGTGCCGTTTGTCATGTGGGCGAATTACGACATCGAGGAAAAAGAAGTCGATGCGATCAGTACCAATTATTTGAGTGGTCTGCTGATGGATACTGCCGGACTTGAAAAGACCGGTTATCAGAGCTGGCTGGAAAAACTGCAGCAGCAGTATCCGGTTGTGACAGCGAACTTCTATCAGGGAACAGATGGCACATTTCAGCAGTGGAGCAATGAAAAACAGAGCGGTATTTTGAATGATTATGCAATTTTGCAGTATAATAATCTTGTTGATAAAAACATCGGATAAAAAATTTCTTTGCAGATATCAGTGAAAAGGCTCTGGAATAATTCAAAAGTGCATGCAGGTATTGACAAACAAAGGCTTCCGTATTATATTTTTTACATATTGTTGTCTGACAGAGCAGCGTGCTAAAGTTGCAGATATAAAAAGGAATCTGTCAGCAGCATATTCTGCAGGTGTTCATGCAAGTGAACAGGAAAGGAACGTACCGATGAATAAAAAACCATTTGTGACTTACGATAAACTTCAGAAAATTGTAAAAGAATTTCCGACACCATTCCATCTTTACGATGAAAAAGGGCATCCGCGAAAATGCGAAAGCTTTAAAAGAAGCCTTTGCATGGAACAAGGGATATAAAGAATATTTTGCAGTCAAGGCAACGCCAAACCCGTTTCTGATCCAGATTTTAAGAGAATACGGCTGTGGCTGCGACTGTTCTTCCATGACAGAGCTGATGCTCTCCAAAGCGATCGGTGCAACCGGAGATGACATTATGTTTTCTTCCAACGATACACCGGAACAGGAGTTTGCTTATGCAGCATCTTTGAACGGTATCATCAACCTGGATGATATCACGCACATTGAAAAAGTGGAGAAAGCTGTTGGAAAGCTGCCGAAAAAGATGAGCTGCCGCTACAATCCGGGAGGAATCTTTAAGATCAGCAATGACATCATGGATAACCCTGGCGACTCAAATACGGTATGACAACAGAACAGATTTTCGAAGCATTCCGTATCATGAAAGCAAAAAGGTGTGGAAGAGTTTGGTATCCATGCATTCCTTGCAAGCAATACGGTCACAAATGATTATTATCCGCTACTGGCTCAGAAACTGTTCGAACTGGCAGTACGCCTGAAAGAAGAAGTTGGTGTACACATCGGATTTATCAATCTTTCCGGTGGTGTCGGTATCCCTTATCGCCCGGATCAGGAGCCAAATGACATCCGCGTGATCGGAAAAGGCGTGGAGAAAGTATACAATGAGGTTCTGGTTCCGGCCGGCATGGGCGATGTTGCAATTTACACGGAAATGGGCCGTTTTATGATGGGACCATATGGCTGTCTTGTCACCAAAGCGATCCATGAAAAGCACACACATAAGGAATATATCGGGGTAGACGCCTGTGCGGTAAATCTGATGCGTCCGGCCATGTATGGTGCTTATCATCATATCACGGTTATGGGTAAAGAAGATCAGCCATGCGACCATATGTACGATGTAACCGGTTCTCTGTGTGAGAATAACGATAAGTTTGCAATCGACCGTATGCTGCCGAAAATTGATATGGGAGATTATCTGGTGATTCATGATACAGGCGCACATGGATTTTCCATGGGATACAACTACAACGGAAAATTAAAATCTGCAGAGGTTCTGCTCACAGAAGACGGAGAGCAAAACTGATCCGCCGTGCAGAGACACCGAAAGATTATTTTGCAACCTTCGACTGCTTTGACTTTTACAAAAAGTACTGGGTAATCGATAATTTTACCATGGAGAGAATAAAATGGCAAAATGGATCAAGGTACTGACCGGATGCGTGGTCGCTGTTCTGGTATTCTTTTTGAATGGGATTGAAGCAGGAGAACATCTTCCGGAAAACAGAAAATAGAAAAATCAACCAGACGCTTTAGACGCAGAGCCAAAGTCACAGATGTGACAGGGAGCTGCATCTGAAGCGTTTTTTGTTTGCTAAATCAGATGTGAGAGGACTTTCGCTTCTAAAGACGGCGAGCAACAAGCTTGTATCCGTGTCGGGATTCGCTCTGGTATTCTTTAAGATTTATGTTATAATAAAGCAAAAGTGCGTGCCAGGATTCGTGTGCGTTCAATGGAAGAATCATTTAGAAAAATACAAAAGAAACAAAGGGAGAGGGAAATGAAGAGATTTTGGAACAAACTTACAGGAGAAGAACGCCTGTGTCGGGCAGAACAGAAGCTGACGATCCTCATCCTGGACTGTCAGGATGAGGAAAGAAGAGTAAAACTGATCCGCAGAAAAAAAGAAGTACATTTAAAGCGGCTGAAGATCCGGAGACGAAATTGTATTTTTGCACTGATTCTGGCCTGTATGATGCTCATACTTGCAGTGTATGGGGTAGTTCGTGTGATCGGGAAAATGATCAAAAACGTACCATCTGGTCAAAAACAGACCGAGCAGCCTGCAGAAAGTGAAACACAGACCGAGACGGAAGATACAACAAGGATCAATCTGACGCTTAACTTTACCGGAGACTGTATTCTGGGAACAGATGAGCAGTTTGCCTGGGATACCGGTTTCAATGCTTACTATGAGGCAAACGGTCCGGAATATTTCTTGAAGAATGTGCGGGATATTTTTGAAAAAGATGACCTGACGATCATAAATATGGAAGGTACGCTTACGGAAGAAACCACACGTGCAGACAAACAGTTTGCCTTCAAAGGCGATCCGGAATTTGTGAAGATCCTTACTTCCTCATCGGTGGAAGCAGCAAATATGGCAAATAACCACAGCCATGACTATGGAGAGCAGAGCTTTCAGGATACGGTAAATACCCTGGAAGAAAATGGAATCAAAACCTTTGGCTACGATGATACGTCGGTGATCGAGGTCAAAGGCGTCAAAATCGGATTTTTCGGTATCTATGAGCTGGATGATCATCTGGAACGCATACCACAGGTAAAAAGTGATATTGCAAAACTCAAAGAAGACGGAGCGGAAATTATTGTGGCAGTTTTTCACTGGAGCAATGAGCTTGTTACTGTCCCGGATGAAAATCAGGTAACGCTTGCACATCTGGCAATCGATGAGGGGGCTGATGTGGTCGTCGGACATCATCCGCATATTATCTAGGGGATTGGCGGTTATAAAGGAAAGACGATCGCTTACAGTCTTGGTAACTTCTGCTTTGGCGGAAATACCAATCCGACAGAGATGGATACGATCATCTTTCAGCAGAAATTTACCGTAAACGGAAAACATGAGATCGTAGATGCGTCTTACGAAGTCATTCCTTGCAGTGTTTCTTCGGCAGAGGGTTACAACAATTATCAGCCGACACCGCTTACCGGGGAGGCAGCAGATCAAGTTTTGCAGAAATTAGAAGAGCGAAGCCAAAGCATTTCAGAATAAGCACTTTGCGAAAAATAGATGTCAGGTTTCAAGATGTGTCAGATCAAAGGAAAAACCAGAAAACCATGGTATACTTTTTTTCATATAAAAGCCATACTAAAACCAGATTCCAATCAAAAACAAAGGGCGTGAAAAAACATCAAAAAGGCAGGAATAAGATTATGAATAGTATGACCGGAGAGCAGAGTATCTGTTTTGAGAAGCCGCCCTATCTTTTTGCGAGTGCCTCTGTGGCAGGCAAAAAGAAGGAGAAGGGCCGCTTGGAGAAAAAATCGACCTGATCTGTGAGGATCCCATGCTTGGGGAAGAAAACTGGGAAAAGGCGGAGAGCATGCTTCAGATAAAAGCAATCCAGTTGGCACTGGAAAAAGCAGGGAAGATGCCGCAACAGATTCGCTATATTTTTGCAGGAGATTTGTTAGGGCAGCTCATTGCCACATCTTTTGGTGTAGAAGAGCTGGAAATTCCGCTGTTTGGACTGTATGGAGCCTGTTCTACCTGTGGAGAGACCCTGTCACTGGCGGCAATGACGGTAAGTGCAGGGTATGCCGATCAGGTACTTGCCGTGACTTCCAGCCACTTCGGAAGTGCGGAAAAGCAGTTTCGATTTCCGCTCGGATACGGGACTCAAAGACCTCTTTCTGCGACCTGGACCGTTACCGGAAGCGGAGCTTTTCTGCTCTCAGCACAGAAAAGCCATGCAAAAATCACCGGAATCACGACCGGGAAAGTAGTGGACTACGGTGTGAGGGATTCTCTGAATATGGGAGCCTGCATGGCACCGGCAGCGGCAGATACGATCTGTCAGAATCTGATGGATTTTAACCGGCAGCCACAGGATTATGACCGCATCATTACAGGAGATCTGGGCTATGTCGGCCAGACGATCCTGCTGGAGCTGCTAAAAGAGAAAGGGTTTGATATCAAAAAGCAGCATATGGACTGCGGAATCGAAATTTATGACCGTAAGTTACAGGATACACATTCTGGCGGAAGCGGCTGTGGATGTTCCGCAGTGACGCTTTCCGCCATGATCCTTCCGAAAATAGAAAAAGGAGACTGGAAGCGGATTCTTTTTTGTTCCGACCGGAGCACTGCTCTCTACGGTCAGCTTTAACGAAGGGCAGACCGTGCCCGGGATCGCTCATGCGGTCGTGATCGAACATTGTTAGCGGACAGAAAGGAGCGTATCAAACATGAGTTATGTGACAGCATTCTGGGTGGGCGGACTGATCTGTGCCCTGTGTCAGATCCTTCTTGAAAAAACAAAACTGATGCCGGGACGTGTGATGGTGATCCTGGTCTGCAGCGGAGCACTGCTTGGAGCCTTTAACATCTATCAGCCGTTTGTGGAATTTGCCGGTGCCGGTGCATCGGTGCCGCTTCTCGGTTTCGGAAACGTACTCTGGAAAGGGGTAAAAGAGGCAGTCGATGAAAATGGATTTATCGGTATTTTTATGGGAGGATTTAAGGCAAGTGCCGTCGGGATCAGTGCAGCTCTGATCTTTTCCTATCTTGCCAGTCTGATCTTCCAGCCTAAGATGAAAGAGTAGCAGAAAGCGGACAGACGAAAGATGAATAAAAAACCTACCTTATTGAAAAAAGCAGAAAAAGGATTGACGATACAGCAATATTTAAAACAGATTGCCGGATTTTCAAATGCACAGATCAGAAGCATGAAATTTACAGAAAATGGCATCTGTTTGGGCGGGCAGCGGGTAAGAGTGACGACCAGACTGTCAGAAGGCGATGTGCTGGAAGTTTTGCTGGAAACAAAAGCAGCAGCTCCGCACATCTGCTGTCCTTTGAACAAATGCCGGACATTCTCTATGAAGATGCGGATGTGATCGCAGTGAATAAACCAGCCGGTATGGCAGTACATCCGTCGCATGGTCATTATCAGGATACGCTGGCCAATCAGCTTGCCTATTATTTTCGGAAGAACACTCAGCAGGTGGAAATTCACAGCATAGGCAGGCTGGATCTGGAGACAAGCGGCATCGTGCTGTTTGCAAAACACCGTGCGGCAGCGGCAAGACTCTCCAGACAAAGAGAAGACGGCAGGTTGCAGAAAACATATCTGGCGATCTGCAGCGGCATATTTGCAGAAAAAGAACGGAACATTAAACGGTGCGATCGCACCTTTGCCCGGAAGCCTGATGAAAATGTGTGTTTCAAAAGACGGCAAACCGGCAGTCACACATTATCAGGTGCAGAAACAGTATATGGAAGCGGCACTGCTGCAGCTTACCCTGGAAACCGGACGAACACACCAGATTCGCGTACATATGGCAGATGCAGGGCATCCGCTGGTTGGAGATCGGCTGTATTTTGCGGATACAGATCAAAAAGCAGATGTGGATGCAGAGAATTGCTTTACCGGCATCAAACGGGCGGCACTTCATGCATCCAGGATCTGTTTTTATCAGCCATTTGAGGGAAAGCGGATCACCGTTGAAGCACCGTTTCCGGAAGATATGAAAAAATGTCTGTTCCGGGATGAATGAATCCCTGTTTTTTTACTGGATTTTTGGTAGATCCAAATGTATAATAAAAGGCAAATAAAAAATCGGTCTTAGCGAGAGACGGATTTCCGGACTTAATATAGAAGTGGGAGTCTTCTCCGACTAAGATAAAATGGGGTAAAAATGCAGAACTATATTATGGCACTGGATCAGGGAACCACGAGTTCCCGGTGCATTTTATTTTTGACAGGCAGGGAAACATCTGCAGTATGGCACAGATGGAATTTACGCAGATTTTCCCAAAACCTGGATGGGTCGAACATGATCCGATGGAAATTTGGTCTTCGCAGATCGCGGTAGCAGCCAAGGCGATGGGCAAGATCGGTGTAACGGAAAAGAACATTGCGCCGATCGGCATTACCAATCAAAGAGAGACAACGATCGTCTGGGAGAAGGCAACCGGAAAGCCGGTATACAATGCGATCGTTTGGCAGTGCCGCAGGACTGCAGAAAAAGTGGAGGAACTGGTAAAAGACGGATTTGGTGAAAAACTCCACAAAAAAACAGGACTGATCCCAGATGCTTACTTTTCGGCGACCAAACTTGCCTGGATACTTGATCATATCAAAGAAGGCAGAGAACGTGCAAAAAATGGCGAACTGCTGTTTGGAACGGTAGAGACATGGCTGATCTGGAAACTGACAGGCGGGCAGGCACATGTCACCGATTACACCAATGCATCCAGAACGATGCTCTTTGATATACATAAACGAAAATGGGACGAAGAAATCCTGCAAAACTGGATATTCCATGCGAAATGCTGCCGGAAGTAAAACCATCGAGTGGTGTCTACGGTTATACAAAAGACTGTCTGATCGGTGACGGTATTGCGATAGCCGGAGCAGCCGGAGATCAGCAGGCTGCATTGTTCGGGCAGTGCTGTTTTCGCTCCGGTGACGTAAAAAACACCTATGGCACCGGTTGTTTCCTGCTGATGAATACCGGAGACTGGCCGGTCATCTCAAAAAATGGACTGCTGACTACGATTGCAGCAGGAGTTGACGATCAGATACAGTACGCACTGGAAGGCAGCGTTTTTGTGGCAGGAGCAGCCATTCAGTGGCTTCGCGATGATCTGCGTATGATCGATCATGCGGCAGAATCCGAAGAATACTGCAAAAAAGTGAAGGACTCGAACGGTATCTATGTCGTCCCGGCATTTACCGGACTTGCTGCACCGTACTGGGATCCATATGCCAGAGGAACGATCGTCGGCATCACACGCGGCACGAAAAAGAACATCTGATCCGAGCGACGGTAGAGTCACTCGCCTATCAGGTCACGGATGTGATCGAAGCGATGGAAAAAAAGCAGGTCTGTCACTTGCATCCCTGAAAGTGGACGGCGGAGCCTGTGCCAATGATTTCCTGATGCAGTTTCAGGCCGATCTTCTGAATGCAAAAGTAGAACGTCCGAAATGCATCGAGACGACAGCTCTTGGAGCTGCCTATCTTGCCGGCATCGGAGTCGGCTACTGGAAAAACAGCGAAGAAATTAAAAACAACTGGGCACTGGAGCATACCTTTTTGCCAAAGCGGGAAGAAGACTGGAGGAAAGAAGTCCGAAAAGGATGGAAAAAAGCCATTTCCTGTGCCGGAGGCTGGGCTAGAGATTAACACCGGCTATTGATTTCTGATCTAAGCGTGATCCTTCTGTGCGGTTCTTTGCACAGAAAGATCACAGTGGATTAAAACAGAAATTTTCATTGACAAGAACGCAAAAAGTATTACTATTGGTTGTATAGGAAAAACCGATGAGAAAGAAGAGTAGATTTTCCATAAAGGCACAGAGAGCTGCAGACGGTGGGATTGTAGTACGGCGTGGATGATTGAATGGACTTTCGAGGGCAGCCCAAAAATCCGGACAGGAGAGTAGGCGTTGTCGGGAACCGAACCCGTTATCAATCTGGAATGTATAACTATGTACATGCAAAGTGGACAGAAGTCAATTTGAGTGGTACCGCGTTGATGAATATCAGCGTCTCAGGCAGAAAAAGCTTGAGACGTTTTTTTATTTATCAGAAAATTGTAACTGTTTCACGGCAGAAGAAGGAGGACTTTTATGAAGAAAAAAGTATTAGCAGGTATTATGACAACAGCGATGATTATGGCAATGATGACAGGATGCGGCAGTTCAGACACTGCAAAAGATACACAGGCATCAACCGGAAGTGAAACATCCGCAGACAGCAGTGCGGCAGAAAGTGATTATACCATCGGTATTTCTCAGTTTGCAGAACATGGTTCTCTTGATAACTGCCGCGAAGAAGGATTCCTGGAAGGTTTAAAAAGTGCTGGGATCGAAGAAGGTGTCAATCTGACAGTAGAATACCAGAATTCACAGGCAGATACCGGAACCGCAAGTACAATCGCTGATAACTTTGTATCCAAAAATGTGGATCTGATCTGTGCAATCGCAACTCCGAGTGCCATGAGTGCCTATAACAGCTGTCTGGACAGTGAGATCCCGGTAGTATATACCGCAGTTTCTGACCCGGTCGGTGCAGGACTTGCAGATGAAGAGGGCAATTCCGTAGGAAATATCACCGGAACCTCTGATAAACTTCCGGTTGAGGAACAGCTGAAAATGATCCGTGATCTGATGCCGGATGCAAAGAAGATCGGTATTCTTTACACAACAAGCGAAGCAAACTCCGTAAGCACGATCAAAGAATACAAAGAGCTGGCAGAGAATTATGATTTTGAGATTGTTGACAGCGGTATCAATACCGTAGCAGATGTTGAGATGGCTGCAAAGGATCTGGCATCCAAGGTAGACTGCATCAGCAACCTGACAGACAACACCGTTGTATCTGCACTGCAGACCGTGATCGCAGCCGCAGATGAGAAGAATATCCCGGTATTTGGTTCTGAAGTAGAACAGGTTAAGAGCGGATGTATGGCATCTATGGGTATTGATTATATCGCCCTTGGCAAACAGACCGGCGAGATGGCAGCCAAGATTTTAAAAAGGTGAGTCAAAGGCAGAAGAAATGCCGTATGAAGTATGCAGCGGTGCAAGCCTTTATGTAAATACCGCAGTTGCTGACAAACTGAACTTTGAGCTGGATCAGGCTACCGTAGATGGTGCGGCAGAAGTTTTCGATGAGATCACAGTGGAATAATCGGAGGTTGATATGGCATTGCTGATAAGCGTCCTGGAACAGGGACTGATATATGCGATCATGGCATTTGGAATTTATATTACATACAAAAATCCTGGATTTTCCGGATCTGACGGTAGATGGCAGTTTCCCGATGGGAGCAGCGATCGCAGCAGCACTGATCAGCAGAGATGTAAACCCGCTGCTGACACTGCCAATCTGTTTTCTGCTCGGGGCTGTAGTCGGAACATTGACAGGCCTTATCCATGTAAAATTAAAAGTGCGTGATCTGCTGTCCGGTATCATTATGATGACGGCCCTTTATACGGTAAATCTCCGAATCGCAGGCAGGGCAAACCTGCCGATCTACAATAAAAGTACCATTTTCCAGAATGATCTGGTAGATAAAATCATTCCAAAAAGCCTTTCTTCTTTTTAAGGTAGTGATCATTGTTCTGATCATCACCCTGATCAGCAAATACATTCTGGACTGGTATCTGAGAACGAAATCCGGTATGCTGCTGCGTGCAGTCGGGGATAATGATCATATCATTACATCCCTTGGTGTAAACAAAGGAAAGGTAAAGGTGGTGGGTCTTGCGATCTCAAACGGCCTGGTGGCATTAAGTGGCTGTGTGTTTGCACAGCAACAGCGATATTTCGATGTATCCATGGGAACAGGTACGGTGGTCATCGGTCTTGCCAGCGTAATCATCGGCACCAGCCTTTTCCGTAAAGTAACGATTCTGCGTGTGACATCAAGCGTGGTAATCGGTTCGGTGATCTATAAAGCATGTGTGGCAATCGCCATTCGTTTTGGTTTTGAGTCCACGGACCTGAAATTTATCACAGCGGCATTGTTCCTGCTGATCCTGGTGCTTGGAATGGAACGAAACAGGAAGGTCAAGGTGAAAGTCGATGCTTGAACTCAGAGAAATTTATAAATACTATAATCCTGGCACAGTCAATGAAATGTGCCTGTTCAACAATTTTAATTTTAAAGTCGATGACGGTGAGTTTGTTGCGGTTGTCGGCAGCAACGGTTCCGGAAAAACTTCCATGCTGAATATTATCTGCGGGAGCATTCCGATTGATGAAGGAGCTGTCCTGATCAACGGCACCAATATCACAAATATGCCGGAATATAAACGCATGGGAAGAATCGGACGCGTTTTTCAGAATCCTTCCATGGGAACCTGCCCGTCCATGACGATCCTTGAAAATATGGCAATGGCAGAGAATAAAGGAAAAGCCTATAACCTTGGAAAGGGTGTCAACAAAAAAGAGAAGAAGCTTACCGCGAGTTGCTCCGTCCGCTGAATCTCGGACTGGAAGATAAGCTTCATGTAAAAGTCGGAGCCCTGTCCGGAGGACAGAGACAGGCAATGTCACTTCTGATGTCCACGATGACACCGTTGGATTTCCTGATCCTGGATGAACACACGGCTGCACTGGATCCGAAGACTGCCGAGATCAATATGCGTCTGACGGATCAGATTGTGCGTGAAAAGAAGCTCACATCCATCATGGTTACCCACAATCTTCGCTATGCGATCGAATACGGCACGCGTATCGTCATGATGCATCAGGGAAAAGTAATCCTTGACAAAAAGGGCGAAGAGAAGAAAAATATGAATGTAGATGATGTGCTTGATCTATTCAATGAGATCAGTATCGAGTGCGGCAACTAAGTGACAGGTAGAAACAGCACTTACAAGTTCTTCATCTGAACATAGATCCATACAGAAAACTACCACTTTTTTTGAAGTGGCAGTTTTTTTGGCGTATATCAGATGTGAGATGATTCCTGTCTATAGAAGTGGGCGTCTTCTCCGACTAAGATAAATTTATGTATGATAAGAAGCAAGGAGACAATATGAGATATCATAATATAACCAAGGACGATATGCTGAACGGAGACGGATTTCGGGTAGTACTCTGGGTTGCCGGCTGCAATCACTGCTGTCGGGAATGCCAGAATCCGATTACCTGGGATCCAAATGGCGGCATCCCGTTTAACCAGGAAGCAAAAAACGAGCTGTTTGAGGAACTGGGCAAAAGCTATGTCTCCGGTATTACCTTAAGCGGCGGAGATCCGCTGCATCCGGCAAACCGTCTGGATATCCGTGCACTGGTGCATGAGATCAGAGAAAAATTTCCAACGAAAACAATCTGGCTGTACACCGGATATCTGTGGGAACAGATCAGCCATTTTGAAGTGATGCAGTATGTGGATGTCTGTGTAGACGGCGAATATGAGAAAGACAAACGCAATGTGCAGCTTCACTGGAAAGGCAGCAGCAATCAGCGGGTAATCGATGTGCCAAAATCACTGGAAACAGGAAAAGTCTGTCTGTACTGCGAATAGTATGGACAGTATCCATGTTCAAAAAAAGAACCTGAGACAATAAGGGATACCTGTACAACCGTGTCCTATGACACAGAAAACGGAGAAAAGCATGAAAAGAATTGCAAAATTTCATAAAGTAAGTTTTGAACAGTTTAAAGAAGGATGGATGGGAGAGTTCCCTCAGACTACAGAAGCAAAACTGCAGAAAATTTACGAAGATATCAAACTGCCAAAACGTGCAACCGCAGGATCTGCAGGCTACGATTTTTATACACCGGAAACCTTTAGCCTGAAATCCGGCGAAACTATCAAAATCCCGACCGGGATTCGTGTCGAGATGGAAGAAGGATGGGTGCTGAAGTTATACCCTCGCAGCGGCCTGGGATTCAAATACCGCCTGCAGCTGGACAATAGTGTCGGAATCATAGACAGCGATTATTTCTATTCCGATAACGAAGGTCATATGTTTGCAAAGATCACAAACGATGCCAAACAAGAGAAGACACTGACCGTAGAAAAGGTCAGGGATTTATGCAGGGATTTTTGTAGAGTATGGGATTACCGTGGATGACGATGCAACGGCAGTCAGAAACGGAGGATTCGGGTCTACCACCAAATAAAATTGACCGAGCTCTTTAGAGCGAGGGATGCTTCTTGTCCGAAGGGCAAGAAGATGGGCGTTAGAAAAACTTAGATATAAAATAAGACGCCATGATGATTCGAAAACAATCTCCTGACACGCATCGTTTCCTGTTCGGTTCGCTCGTGTGTTAGCCGCCCTTCGCCTAAACTCGCCTCTTCGAGGCTCAAACAGCGGCTCTCCGGGGCGGCAACATCGCAAACCTCACGACGGAAGCCTCGCTACCGTCAGAGCGATTTGTTTTCGAATTCATCATGGTTGTATTATTTTACGCACTATGTTTTACAATGCGGTTTCGTTTGCACATTGCTAAAAGCTCCTGGCCTGCCAGGGGTCGCTTAAGCAAAAAGCTTTCTCAAGCCAAAATTATTTTGCTGAATTCACTTTCGCTTCCATAGCGTAAACTGCCGGGCAGACGGTATGGAGGCTATTTCTTTCTTCTGTGCAAAACAAAAAGATTATAGAAGTGTAAATTGTGCCCTGTCTTTTTTGCGTCCGGCACTCTATAACACTTTCATTTCATCTTTTTGTACTGAAAAAAAGAAAAAACAGTAAATTTCTACTCGGCGGAGGTTTCACTTTCTGTACTTTCTTCTTCACTCTCCGGATAATCATTGTTTATCCGCTGACATCAGATAAATATTATTGCTTCCATCGAGCTGAACATAGTAAGATCCGTCTTCTGCCTGTTCTCCCACATAGAGAGTTCCGCTGAGAATTTCGGCAGGTTCGGTTTCGTTTGCTGTTTCGCTTTCTGTTTCGGAAGAAGTGTCTGTTTCTGACTCGGCTTCCGTTGTAGCATCATCCGAATCTGTCGCTTTGATATATTGGAAATTTATCGTTATGGACGGATTCTTCAGTCCGTATTTTTCTTTGTTTTCTTCTTTATGATCCACAAAACTGTCAAAAGAAAGATTTCCGAGGTGGTCCACAAGGGTTGTCACGGTGTTTACGGTCGCTTTTTCAGGAGTACTTTCTGTTTTGCCTCCGTCCTGAGACTGGGAAATCTGCCAGGTTTTTACCGAACCGGTGGTACTGCTCTCAAAAAGCAGTGTCGTACCTTCTTCGGTTATCGAAAGCTCCTGGACATTATCGGAAGAAATCGTCGGAAAACTTTCGATTTCAGCCAGATCCGTTAACGTTTTATGAAAGGAATCTGCAAGGGAAGAGCTTACGGTATAAATTTCTCCGCTGTCTTCACGTTTCAGATAATAATCACCGGTCATGCTGTTGGCTTCGCCAAGAACAAAGCTGCAGTTTGTACTGTCGGAAGAAGTGAGCGTGACCGTAGGAGCGTTTTCCGAAAATCCATAATTTTCCCCATCCTGTGCAGTGCCAAGATCACGCACAGCCTGGAGGGAAGTGAAAGTATTTACCAGTTCGGAAGCAGCATCGTTGGATAACGGAAACGTCTCGTCCTGAACACAGATCCAGCTGTTGTCTGTTTTTGTCAGCGTAAAGAAGTATCACCGTCTGCCAGCTGAAAAGAAGAGACTTTATCAGAGGCGATCGTTGCTACTGCTACACCAGTTTCCGATTCCGCAGCAGCTGATTCCGACTCCTGTATCCGGTTATGGTTGGCAAGCAGTGCATAACTGCCGCCAAGTACGATCAGAACAGCAACGGCCGCAGCCAGTCCGAATGATTTTTTCTTCATTATTTTTCCTCCTTTTCAGCCAGATCACACCGCCGGTTACCAGGAACAGAACCGGAAGAACGGCAATGGTAATAATGCTCCAGAGGTTGACATTTGCAGATGTCAGGGTCAGATAAGACAGCTGCATACTCTTGGAAGGAATGGAGATACTGGAACTCTGTCCGCACATCCAGCTTAAAGCGTTTGTGAGAAGTTTTGTATTGCCGCCGGAAACAGCAGAATCTGTATTGCTGGTCAGAAACTGACTGCTTGCAAGAACGACCAGCCTGGTTTCTTTTGCATCTTCGGCAGCTTCTGTTTCGCTTTCAGCCTCAACCTGAGAAGCACTGCTTTCTCCTTCTACAATAGTTTCTGTTTCGGTCTCTTCTTCGGAATCAGATCCGCTTCCGATGGCTTCGGTAATGGCTGCTGCCAGAGTAAACGGACCGCTTTCATCGTTCTCTTCTTTGGAAAGGCTCTCCATATTTTCCGGATCTGCTTTTAAATATGCAGAACTGGTAGAAGTCAGCATATCGGTTACTGTGATGTCATCGGATTTGCTGTCCAGTGTTTTGATACTCTGACCGATCGGCATCAGCACATAGCTGTTTGAGCCGGAAAGGCTTCCGGTAGCATCGCAGGACTGGATCTCCGGCACCAGATAAAGAGGATTTCCGGAAACATAATGATTGTTGTCACCTTCCAGAACAACGCCTTTTTCAATAGAAACGCCATACTGTTCCAGAATAGAATGATAATTCGGCATTTCCGTTGTGGTATATCCGGATACCAGAAAAGCATGACCGCCATTTTGCAGATAGGTTAGAATGGCACTGGTCTCATCGTCGGAGAAATCTTTCTGCGGAGCATTGATCATCAGGCAGGATGCGTCTTCCGGAACCGTTCCGGCTGTGAGAAGATTCAGTTCCTGAACTTCGATATTTTCTTTTTCGATAGCAGACTGCATGGAGGAATCAAGATCATTTTCTTCATGTCCTGTTAATGTATATAGGATCGGAAGATCCTCTGTTGTGACATAGGCGATCGCACTGGTGACCTGACCTTCACCGTCAAATGCAGTTGTTTCCATAGAGTAAGTCTGGTAATTGACACTGCTTTCATACAGATCACTGTAAGGGATCACCTTGCTTCGTTTGTCACTGACAACAATCACACTGTTGGAAGCAAGATCTTCGTCGGTATAGGAAGAAGCAAAGCTTGGATTCAGAACCGGGTCCTTTTTCTCATATTTAATGTGAGAAGAGAGATCTGCATAACGTGTCAGAAGTTCGTTTAATGTAGCATCCTCACTTCCGTCTTCTGCAAGAAGATAAAGGGTGACATCTTCTGTCAGAGAAGAAGCAACGTTCTTTGTCTCGTCACCGATACTGTAAAGTTTATTTTCACTGACATCGATTTTCGTTGCAGAGGAAGGAAGCTCACCGATCAGAAGATTCAGAAAGACGGCGATCGCAAGGATGACAACCGTAAAAGCAAGGCTGTAAGATCCCTTCTTTAAAAGTTTTTTGTTTTTGGCCGCAGCATATTAGCCGGCTTTTTGATTTTAAATTGATGTTCATGGCGACAACCTCCTAATTCCAACGTCTTTTCTGAATGCTCTGAACCGTCAGAAACAGCATAATTCCAATAAAGGAAAGATAGTAGACAACACCGGTAAGATCAAGAATACTATTCGTAAAATTGCTGAAGTGACTGGACATATTGAAAAGATTCAGTATTTTCTGGATGATGCCTTCGAACATGCTTTGTTTCACAAAATAAAGAACGGTAAGGACACCTTCACCGATGACAGCGATCACAAGCGGAAGCAGGATGTTCTGTGTGGTATGATAAATCAGCAAACCTATAAGCAGAACAATGACAACAAGTGCAAAAAAGGAAGCACCGGCAGTTTCCGGGAAAAATCCGCTGATTCCATCCATCAGATAACATACCAGCAGAAAAGCGAAGGTTCCGACTGCGGCAAGAATCTGGCTTTCCGTAAGAGACGAGAAGAACAGTCCCACAGCCAGGCAGGTACATCCAAGCAGAAAAAAACCAAGCAGTGCCACGTAAGTAGATGCAAAAGCAATGCTTCCGTACTGTGCCATGATCAGCGGATAGAGACACAGGATCACGACAGGAAGAAGAAAAAGTGACGATCAGTGCCAGGTATTTTCCAAGCACAATCTGCCATACCGTCACCGGTGCAGTGAAAAGCAGCTGGTCCGTCTTCTGTTTGCGTTCTTCTGCAAGCGTTCGCATGGAAAGGATCGGTGACACGATCAGAAACAGAAAGGTGATGGAAGAGAGCGTATAACTGAACAGTGGATAGCCATAATTCAAGTTATAGGCAGTAAAATAAATACCCGCCATCAGAAGCAGGAATGCACCGAACACCCATCCTATCATAGAATGAAAAAAAACTTCGGAGTTCTCTTTTACATATGCACAGCATTTTCGTTGTCTCCTTTCTCTGTATCCGATTCTGTCGTGTCGCTATCGGTATCGTCCGCATTTTCTGTAGTGGAAGATGGTGTACCGGTAATCACTTTTTTGCTGCCTGATCATCGGCAGTCAGTTCGAGGAAGATATCTTCCAGTGACAGTCTCACAAGCTGCATGGCAAGGATCGGAAGATTCTTTTCTGCCAGCTGATAGAAAAAGCAGTTCCCGGATATCGGAAGAAGGATCGGTTTTGATCTCTGCTTTTACACAATGTTCTTCTTCGCAGTCGTCCATAAAGTGAAATTCTTTCACGGCTGTGATGCCTCGCAGAATTTCTTTCAGCTGCTCTTTGGAAGATTTCACCGTTACGATCAGGCTATTTTGTCCCTGCATCAGTGAAGTAAGATTTTCCAGAGTGTCGCTGGCTACCAGTTTTCCGTGTGAAAGGATCAGGACGTAGTCGCAGACAGCACTGATTTCCGAAAGGATGTGGGAACTTAAGATAACGGTATGTTCTTTTCCGAGTTCTTTGATCAGATCACGGATCTCCAGGATCTGTTTTGGATCCAGACCAACCGTAGGCTCATCCAGGATCAGGATTTCCGGTGATCCGAGCAATGCCTGTGCAAGTCCTACTCTCTGACGGTATCCTTTGGAAAGATTTTTGATCAGACGGTTCTGTACGGCATCCAGTTTTGTGGTTGCAGATACTCTGGTTATCTGATTTTTCCGTTCCGCTTTTGGGATTTTTTTCAGCTCAGCGGCAAATGCAAGATATTCTTTTACCGTCATATCAAAATAAAGCGGCGGCAGTTCCGGCAGATAACCGATGTTCTTTTTTGCGGCTTCTGTGTCTTCCAGAATGTCATATCCGTTGATCATAACACTTCCGTCGGTGGAAGCGAGATAACCGGTTATGATATTCATTGTGGTGGATTTGCCGGCACCGTTTGGACCTAAGAATCCATAAATACGGCCTTTTTCAATCGTGAAATTCAAATCGTCTACAGCGAGCGTGTCACCGTAGCGTTTGGTTAAATGTCTGACTTCAATCAAAACAATATCCTCCTTAAATAAATAACATATGATCTTATAAATCAGGGCAAAAACGCCCTGATTTTCAATCTTTTCAATATTTTATAAGGATTGTGTGTTTGATATGAGATGAAATTGTGTTTTTTGTTTGAAAATTGTGTGAAATGCAGACAGATCCTAAAAAGAAGGGAAGTGCTGGTAAGGTTCTCCGGAAGGAACAGTGATGCCAAGATCTTCCAGTTCGATGGGGATTTTTTCTCCGTTTTTATCGACGGTACAATAATAGATGGACAGATCCTGATCCTGTGAAAAAATTCACCTGTAAGGTATAGCAGATACTGTCAAGAATCTGACGATAAAGCTGATCCTTGCTGTAGATGGGAAATGCTTCCTTTTCAGCGGATGCAGTGCCGGTAAAAAGAGAGCAGGATCTGGCAAAACAGACTGTGAGGCTGTTCTCATTTTCTCCGGTGACAGATTCGGCAAGATCCAGATTCCATCCGGTCAGATCAGCCATTGCAGCGATCAGAGATTCCGGCGTGACAATATCTCCGCCGGCATAGGGATAAGCACGGAAACTTCCATTGCTTCCTATATAAATAGATGCAGAAACAACTTCGGATTCTGTGCTGGATTCTTTTTTGGTGTTCCGGTTCCTGGATCGGCAAGCGGATCGTACCGGATACGGACTGTGATTCCGGCGTGCTGCTTTCAGTTTCTGTTATATAGCCTCCGATTTCTGTTTCCACTGCAGGAGCCTCCGTGATCAGAGGTTTCGGTTCCTTTCGTTTGCTGCATCCGCCGGAAACCAGCAGCAGGATGCCAAGAAGAGGCAAAAAATAAATGATATTTTTCATATATAATCCTTTCCAATTTCAGTTACATTCTTACGATTTTGGCAGGAAGTCCTTCGACCTGTGCCCGATATTACAGATACTGTTTTGTTTCATTCAGTATAGAAGAAAAGTGAAAAAAATGCAATAAAATGGAAAAAAGTTGCTTGCACCTTTTGGAAGGATGGTATAAGATACAGGAAAAGTGTGTTTATGAGGTGAGAAAATGGCAGATTCCAATATCACAAGGAATGCGATGGCAGCGGCGATGAAAGCTCTGATGAAAGAAAAAAGCTTTCCAAGATCAGCATTTCCGATATATGCGGAGCATGCGGTATGAATCGCAACAGTTTTTATTATCATTTCAAAGACAAGTACGATCTGATCAACTGGATCTTTTATACAGAATTTGTGAGCAATATCCATCTGGAGGAATATAAAGATGCATTGCAGCTTCTGGAAGATATCTGCGATTATCTATATCAGGAAAGAGATTTTTACCGTGTGGCATTGAAGATGGAAGGACAGAATTCTTTCCGGGAATATTTTTCAGAAGTGATGGATCCATATCTGAAGTATCTTGCGGATCAGATCATGGGTGCCGGAAAAGAAGAAGCTTTTTTTTCTGCGGTTTTCGGAGATGCTTTTTGATGGCGATTATCCGCTGGATAATGGATGAGAATATTATGCAGCCCAGAGAATTTGTCCGACAGCTGGATGAGACAATTTCCCTGGGGGCGAAAAAGATTCTGGAAGTTAAACAGAAGAAATCAGCCGATTCATCCGTTCTGTGATATGAATCGGGAGCGGATCACCTGAAATAATCTCATTGATCCGTGTGATATCAGAATAAAAATCAACAGCTAAAAACGGATATGCCTGCTTCATGCGGGTATCCACGGCAAATCTGGAAGCGGCACTGCTGGTGTCGCTTTTTCTGTCTTCTGATAAAAAAACAGAAATGGTGTGCCAAGAGAAGACAGAAGCCCCAGACTTTTCCGTGAAATGCATTCCCGGATATTCTGTTCATTATATAGCTGATAAACGCCATAAAGTTTTTTGTGGGCACTTAATATCTGATGGATTTCAGATTCCATTAAAGCTTCCATTTTGAAGATTGGCATTACATTCTGCACATCTTTATAATCATCCATATTGATACAGAAAGAATCCACATCCGGAAGAAACCATAAGAATGCACAGTCATTCTGCTTTTGAAATACCTCCGGCAGAAACGTGTTCTCTGAAAAGGAGGCAGATGGAAGGAAAGCATAAGTGCAGACACCATATGTTTTCCAAAAAATCAATAAAAGCATTGAGGTTTTCAGCTGTCCATTCGCTCTGTGAGATCCAGTATCTGGATCCAGGAAGTTAAGATGCCTTCATTATCCTTTTTTGCACGGATTTTTTTTTTGCACCGTCCGTCCAGCTGTTGTAACCGAGGTTCATACCGAAAGTAGTCAGATTTTCTGCCGATACATTTCTGACGAGATTCTGCATAACAGAAAAATAAGGACTGTCTTTATATCTGAGACACTGCTGAAAAATGCCGAATATTTCTTTTTTGCACCGATCCTCTGGCACATACTTTTCCGAGATCTGCCAGTTTGCGGAGCGTTCGTTTTGGATTACTTTCCATACCGCGAAAAGCTCTTGCGAGTTCCAGACGGATAACGGAGCGTGTTACGTCCTGTGTATTCAAAATATCACCTTCTTTTTCATTTATGAGAAAAAAACACAAACAAACTCTATAGTATTCTTAACTTTTTTCTACTATACTACTTCTTAGAAAGAAGAAAAATAGGCAAAGGAAGCGGCGATGTAAAAAATTGTACACTTCCGTAAATGTGTCGAAAAATTATACATCATCTCAATAGTGACTAATGAAATATAAAAAAGCCGCAAAGCATATAATGTCACGTGAAAAGAGGAGCTGGCTTAGAAAATGTCGCAGAAGAGGCGGCAGCAGGAGGTAATAGATCATGGCAAAAAAAATCAGAAAAAATGTAAATACAAAAAAGTTGTTTATAGAGGAATTGCAGTGGGAATGGCTGCTGTAATGGGTGGTGTGCCGGTAAGTGCAGCTGCCGCAGATGTATCAAAAGAAGAAACCGTTTATGTCAATGCGGATGCATCCGGAAATACGACAGACGTTACCGTATCAAACTGGTTGAAAAACAGCAATGGTGACAGTACGATAAAAGACAAATCCGATCTGCAGGATATCGAGAATGTAAAGGGCGATGAAACTTACACCGGAAGCGGTGACTCCATGAGCTGGCAGGCAGACGGTTCCGATATTTATTATCAGGGTACTACAAGCAAAGAACTTCCGGTATCTGTAAAGCTTAAATATTTTCTGGATGGTGTAGAAACAGATCCAAATGATCTGGTCGGCAAGAGCGGAAAGCTGAAGATTCAGGTAAATTATGAAAACAAAGCAAAAACAACAACAAAAATCGACGGCAAGACAGAAAATATTTATAATCCATTTGTTATGGTGACCGGAATGATCCTTCCGGATGAACATTTCTCCAACATTGTGATCGACAATGGAAAAGTGGTATCCGATGGAAGCAGAAATATTGTGATCGGTGTGGCAATGCCAGGTTTAAAAGAAAGCCTGAACCTTTCCAAAGATCAGGAAAAAGATATCACACTTCCGGAGAGTCTGGAGATTACAGCGGATGTAACGGATTTCGAGATGGACTCCACCTTCACCGTAGCAATGACGGACATTTTAAAACAGCTGGATGTGGACAGCATCTCGGATACCGATGAGCTGACAGATGCCCTGGATGATCTCGAGGATGCTGCACTGAAACTGGTTGATGGTTCCAAAGAGCTGTCTGACGGTGCAGATACTCTGAATGAGAAATACGGAGAGTTTGATGACGGAATCCAGACCTTAAAGGATGGTATCGATCAGTTGAACGGCGGTGCAAAACAGCTGGACAGCGGAATCAACGCGTATACACAGGGTGCAGAACAGCTGAATCAGGGTATCCAGAAATATCTCGGAAGCAAGGGTGTTATGACCGGAAAAGTAACAGAATACAAAAATGGTGTAAACAGCATCGTATCCGGTGTACAGACCTATACAAAAGGAACCTCCACACTGGCAGACGGTGTGACTTCTTACATCGCAGGTGAAAAGAAACTGGCAGACGGTGCAAAAGCACTGAAACCGTTGACAACAGGTCTTTCACAGGTGAGCACAGCGATCGATCAGATGTATGCCGCAATGGACGGAGAAGGCAGTACACAGGAAGATCTCAAGGCGGCTTCTTCTGCTCTGGCAGCCGGAACGGCACAGCTTGAGAGTTCTCTTGAAAGTCTGTCCGGACTGGCATCACAGGTTAACGGACTTGCTCAGACAGGAAGTGAACTGATTACAGAGGGCAAAGAACTTTCAGGTGCAGTAGACAGCTCCATCAAAGCACCGGCAGCACAGCTGATGGCAGACGGACAGTCACTGGCAGCACAGCTTCAGACAATCAGCACTGCCCTTACTACTTTACAGACACAGGCACAGACTGCGATCGCAACAGCAATGGGCACATCCGTTCAGAATGTCAATGCACAGATTGCAGACCGCAACAGCAAACTCGATGCAGCAAAATCCTCTGTGAATTCTGCAGTTGAAAGTGCAAACAGCCAGGTGGCAGCGGCAAATGGTCAGATTGACACGGCGAATGGTCAGATTGAGAGTGCAAGAGCCGCTCTTGATACAGCGATTGCAGCAGCACAGGCAGCCGGCAATACAGATCTGGTAAATTCTCTGACCGCTGCAAAATCAAATCTGCCGAGCGTATCCAAAGTGGATACCACCGTATCTGCAGATACTACTGGCGTGACAGCGGTAGATCAGGTAACGGCACCGGATGTCGAAATTAGCATGCCGGGTATCGACACGGCATCACTGACTGCAACACTTCAGAATATGAAGACCAGCCTTGAGACCCTTCAGAGTGCAGCTGGACAGATGAGCACAAAACTGGATGGCATGCAGACAAAACTGGCAACACTTTCCGGTGTGAGCATTCCGGAAGCACCGATGACACAGCTGACAACCAGTGTCAAAGTACTGAATACAGGCATGCAGGGACTGGATGCTGCAATCGACACACTTGCCGGAAATGTAAAGACTCTGAAAACACAGACTGCATCTCTTCCGAGTGCGGGAGCCGGAATCGCAAGTCTGCTGAGCGGATTCGATTCACTTGGCTCATACAACGATCAGCTTACATCCGGAGCAAAAAGAACTGAAACAGAATGCACCGGTACTGAATGCAGGAGTCAAGACACTGCAGAAAGGAACCAAACAGCTGGCAAGCGGTGTATCTCAGCTTTCCACACAGCTCTCGGCAGGAGCCTCCACACTGGTATCCAACAATGCAGCACTGACAGACGGTTCGGCAACCCTGCTTTCAGGAACAGATGAACTCTTCACCGGAGCCGGCACTTTGCAGACTGCAAGCGGACAGGTAGCGGACGGTATCAGCCAGCTGGCAGACGGAGCAAAAGAACTGGCAGACGGAACTTCTGAATTCGAAGAAAAAAGGCACCAAGAAACTCAAAGAAACCGTAGAAGATGATCTGCTCACGGTGATCGACCGCATCAAAGCACTCAGCTCTGATGAGTGCACATATGATACTTTCAGTGGAAAAGCATCCGGTGTGGACAGCAATGTGAAATTTATCATTGAAACAGATCCGATTGAGTAATTTACGTCAAACTGGTGTGATATCCGGCATATAGTATATGATTTAAAAAACAGGCAGGTGTATCAGCGATATAAAGCTGATACACCTGCTTTTGATATACCTGTGCAGCAAAAAGAATTCTCAAAAAATGGTTTTGATATGCACGAAAAATGCAGGAAATAACAGAAAATAATTAAAAAAGCAGCACAAATAATAAAACAGAAACGCAAGATTGGTGATAAAACTGGTGATAAATTACAAAAGACTTGAAATAGAATGAAAAGTATAGTATACTATACCTAGTTTTGAGGCGAAGAAGTCTTGGAACAAAATAAGAGTGGAACAGCATGAGATGTTTCACAGTGCAGTAACAGCAGTTACCACAGGGAGAAGCAGACAGCGATACAGATGTCTGCTATAAATATTTATGAAAGGAAAAGGTAAAAACGTATGAAATTCAAACAGGTTTTAGCAGGATTACTGGTAGGTACTATGGTTGTGACAAGTGCACCGGTATCCGGACTTGGAGCATTGAGTGCTCTTGCAGCTTCGGAAGAAGCAGAAACAAAGAATTATAATTATACAAAACTTACAGAGGGTCTGACAGCTTCAGCAGATTGTGCTGATGGAACAAATACAATGGATGCTGTATTAAATGGAAACCCAGACGACTACTGGCATTCAGCATGGGAAGGTGATAATCAGCCGGTTAAACAGGGCGGCGAAGTTATCATGAATTCGAACAACAATATCACCTTGACTTTGACTGAAGCATCAACTGTCAAAAAATTGGAATATGTTTCAAATGGTGCAGGCAATAATGGTACGATTAAAAAATGCAATATTTATTATAAGACATCAGCCGAAAATGCAGAATTCAAGAAAGTACAGGAAGATCCATATACGTTGAGTTTTACAGAAAGTAAAGCAACGATAGAATTTACAGATGCAATAAGTGATGTGAAAGAAATTAAGATAGAAGTACTGAACACTGCAGGTAATCCGAACAATACTTTTATTTCCGGCAAAGAACTTTATGTATACAGGGATGACAGTACAAAAATAGACAGTGGCAATATTTTGGCAAAAGCAGAGTGTTCCTCCCAGGGCGATGCAGCATTGAAGAATCTTGTGGATAACAATGAAGCTACAGGATACCATTCAAGCTGGGGCGGAAACGGCGGAACAGTTGCCGCAGATGAAGGATTTACTGAAATAGTACGTCCTGGAACGATGACTACTCCGACTGAACTGATTTCCAGAAACAATCTGTATATCAACCTTGCAGACTCTGAAACGATCGGAAAGATTGCTTATCTGCCTCGTCAGGGATCGGGATCAGGAAATGGTGTTGCAAACGGAAGAATTACCGCTGCCAATATTTATATCTCCAATGCAGATGTTAATGACGTTTCTGCGATCACAGACTGGAAGCAGGTGGCAACAGCAGATTGGGAGAATAATTCTGATGAAAAAATGTGACATTCTCGCCGGAAACAGCAAAACATATCCGTATCGAAGTAAAACATTCAGCAGGCGATCAGACAGATGCCTATATTAATGCCGCAGCGATTGATATTTATAAAGCAGAAGAAGTTGTTGCAGAAGATAAAGTCATCAGTAAACCTGTACTTACAGCAGTCGCACCTGTAACAGGGGAGAAACCTGCTGACGTAACTGCGACTGATCCGAAAGGATACACCGTTGCAACTGCATGGACAGATTCTGATGGCAACACAGTAACAAAATTTGAAGCCGGACAGAATTATACTTTAACAATCGCTCTGAAAGCAGAAGAAGGAAATATATTTGATGAAACTAGTATTCCGGAGAAAATCCAGGTTGGAGAGAAAGAAGTTGCTGTAAATGCATCAGATGTAGTTATATTAGAGAAAGGAAAAACCATGACTCTGACTCTGGTTTTCAGCGTACCGGCAGAGACAACAAAACCATCAGATAAAGAGTACGGAAAACTGGAAGGGCTGACTGGTAAGGCCGACAGTGAAGAGCGGATACACGATAATCAAGGTGAAGATGGTGCAACAAGTAATGCACTCGATGGAAAAACGGATACCTACTGGCATACAAACTGAGCGATCCATCCAAACCAAAGGCAACTTATGCAGACGGGAAACTGACCGGTAATAATACATATACTATTACGCTGGCAAAAGCTACAACGGTGAAAGCATTTACTTACATACCGAGAAATCTTTTATGATAATGCAGGAAATATTGCAAGTGGTGCGATTTCTGAATGCAAAGTTTTTGTATCCACAGACAACGGTACAAACTGGACTCCGGCAGGAAAGGCAGAAGGTGATACTGCATGGACTTATGTAAAGAAAGATGCAGAAGGTGCAGATCAGAACTTTGCTGAAAAAACATTAGAATTTGGCACAGAATACGCAGATGTCACAGATGTAAAAGTTGAAGTCATCAAGACAGCCGGTGCTGAGCCAAGTAAATACATTAACGCAGCAGAATTCGGCGTGATCGGTGAAAAGGATGCAGCTCCGTCAGTTACCGAAGATTCTGTGATCACAGCACCGAGGCTTTCTTATACAGCACCGGTAGCCGGAGAAACTGCAGTAGTACCAAGCTATGTTGCAATGGAAGACCAGTCTGCGAAACCGGCTACACTGGAAGTGAAAGATGACGTTCCGACAACGGTCGTTGAAGATGGCGGCGTATTGGCATTCCAGGAAGACTGACTGCACCGAACAACGGAGCAAACAATGATAAATTTGATGTATCCGGCGATACACCGATGGTTCTTCGCACAAAAAGTAAAACTGAAGAATAAAACTGATGAAGTTGTAAATATCCTTGGTAAGATGGATTCTCAGTATGGTATCCAGGTAGACGGTGCAAACAACCGCGTGATCCTGTACTGCTGCGATGCACAAGGTAAATGGCCGGAGGTACAGTATAAATATGATGCCGATACCTTCTGGGGAGAATGGCATGATATCGCACTGGTATATACCGGAACAAATATGCAGCTTTATGTAGATGGAAAAGCTGGTGAAGCTACACCGGGAAGAGTAAATGCATCAGATGGATACCAGGTTGTATTTAAATCTTATGCATCCAGTATCTTTACAATCGGATACAATACTGAAAAGAGTACAAACCACGAGGCAGATGGAAACGGTGTTAAATACTCCACACTGGATCAGGTAGATGGTAGGATTGCAGATATCAAACTTTACAAAGGCACCGATTATTCAGAAGGTCTGACAAAATCTTATAAAGAGATCAAGGCCGCTCTGGAAAAGGTGGCACCAGATGCTGATATTTCTGCAATTCCATACACAGCAGTGACAACATGGTCAGCAAACGGTACTGCTCTTGAAAAAGATGCCAAGTTTGCAGGAGAGACGGTATACACGGCAACAACCGTATACACGGCTCGTTCCGATTCAAATTTACCGACATCAGCAAACCAAGCGTAGACGGTGCAACCGTTACGATTGCGGCAGACGGAAAGACCATGACCGTTACCAAGACATTCCCGAGAACTGCAAAAATTGTTTGCTCCTGTGTAGTTGGCGAGATCACAGGTGTTGCAGATCAGACGATTGATCTTGGCGTAGCAGACAGCAAGACCGTAACACTGAGTGCAAAAGCACAGGTAACCGGTGACTGCAAGGTAGAAGGACATGACGGAACTGTAAACTATACCTACACAGTAACAGACGCAGGTACAACAGGTGCAACTGTAAAAGACAATGCAGTGACAGTGACAGCAGCAGGTACAGCAAAAGTAAAAGTAACGGCAACTCTGGCATCTGATGCAACCAAGACAAGCACAAAAGAGATCACACTGACTGTTACAACAAACAAAGCGTCTGCACAGGATAAGGCAGATCTGGCAGCAGCGATCAATGCTGTAAAGGATATAAAAGAGGCGGATTATACAGAAGAAAGCTACGCACCGCTGAAAACAGCTCTGGCAACGGCAGATACACTGTCAAAGGACGCAAATGCATCGAAATCAGACATCGCAGCAGCGATCCAGGCGATCAGCGATGCGAAGAAAGGTCTGAAGACCAAAGTTGCTGCCAAGAAAGAAGAACTGAACAGTCTGCTGACAGCTGTTTATGATGATCTGATGAAAATGGCAACACATATACAGTGGCATCTTATAATAATGCAGTGACAGTATATAAAGCAGTGAAAGATCTTCCAGGCAAAGACGGAGTAACCGTAGCAGAACTTGAAAAGGCAATCAAAGATCTGAATGATGCAAAAGATGCTCTGGTACTTCAGGAAACAGCTGATCTGGAAAAAGCAAAAGAAAACGCAGCCAACACACTGAAAGACGCAGCGGCGATTGCAGATGCAGGACAGAAAGATTATGAAGAAGCAAGCTGGAAAGTATTTGATGCAGCTTACAAGGCACTGAAAAATGCCCGGCAGATGCAGATAAAGCAACCCTGGAAAGCCTGACACTGGCACTTAGAAATGCACAGGCAGCCCTGAAAAAAAGCAGAGACTCCTGCAGTTGCTCTGGATGCACCGAAGGTAAAAGCAGCAAAAGCAAAAGTTACCAAAACAGGTGTTGTTGTAAATGTAACGGTAGAAGCAGTGAAAGACGCAGCATCTTACGATGTATACCGTGTAGTAAAGGGCAAAGCAACCAAGGTTGGTACAACCGCAGCAGGCAAAACGACCGTAAAAGATAAGAAAGCAGTCAAAGGTGCTTCTTTACTACGCAGTGGCAGTTTCCAAAGACGGCAAGGTTGTAAGCAAAGCCGGTGCAGCTGTAGCAGTGAAACTTGCAAAAAGCTCCGAAGATCCAGAAAGCAACAGCAGGATCTAAGAACGCAAAACTGAGCTGGAAGAAAGTAAAAGGTGCAAAAGTTGTTGTATATCGTTCTACGAAGAAAAACAGTGGTTACAGAAAAGTGGCTACTACCAGAAAAATGCAACTTCTGTCACGAATAAGAAAGGTCTGAAAGCCGGCAAGACTTACTACTACAAGATTGCAACGATCAAAGGAAAACTGATCAGTGCAATGAGCAAAGCAAAAAGAGTTAAAATTAAAAAATAAGATTTTCAAAGCATGAAAAACTTATAATTAAATGAAAGAAAAGGAGCGGTACTTCGGTATCGTTCCTTTTTCTTTACTATTTTGGTATCTTAAAAAGACAGCACAGGAATGCTTTCATATGTTTGATCCTGGAATCTTTGGAATTATTGTATCATGCAGAAAAAACATGAAAATTCCAAAAAATAAAAAAGTTTAAAAAATTTTTAAAAAGGTGTTGACATTTCCCGAAACATGGTATATTATTAAGGAGTCTTGAGGCAAGGCAAAAAACAAAAGATAAGGTTCCATGGTCAAGCGGTTAAGACGTCGCCCTCTCACGGCGAAAACAGGGGTTCGATTCCCCTTGGAACTGCTAAGAAGGCTGTTTTGTTAGAAAACAAAGCAGCTTTTTTCTTTGCCCCATAAGAGAACATTTGTTTTGGGGTGTGATAAGAACAAGCATGTTTTTTGAGCAAGGAGGAAAATATGGCAAAAAAAAAAGCACCTATGATGCCAGCAGTATTTCCGTGCTGGAAGGTCTCGAAGCAGTGCGTAAGCGCCCTGGTATGTATATTGGCAGCGTTTCCAGAAAGGGTTTGAATCATTTAATATATGAAATCGTAGATAACTCGGTGGATGAACATCTGGCTGGTTTCTGTGACCGCATTGAAGTGACACTGGAAAAAGACGGCTCTGCAACCATCAAAGACAATGGACGTGGTATTCCGGTGGGCATGCACGAAAAAAAGGCATGTCGGCAGAACGTCTCGTTTTCACGACGCTGCATGCAGGCGGTAAGTTTGATAATTCGGTCTATAAGACAAGCGGCGGTCTGCATGGTGTCGGATCTTCCGTTGTAAATGCCTTGTCCGAATGGCTGGAAATAAAAAGTAAGCCGTGAAGGTTGCGTGCACTATGACCGTTACGAGAGAGGGATTCCGACGGTCGAACTGGAAAACGGCCTGCTTCCGGTTATTGCAAAGACCAGAGAAACAGGAACCTGGATTCGTTTTCTTCCAGATGCGGAGATTTTTGAAAAGACTCGTTTTCGGCAGCAGAAGTAAAGAGCAGGCTGCACGAAACTGCTTATCTGAATCAAATCTTACGATCGTATTCAAGGATCTGCGGGATGAAGAGAAAGAGACGGTCACGTTTCATGAGCCGGACGGTATCGTCGGCTATATCCGGGATTTAAATAAGAAAAAGGAAACGATCCACGAGCCGGTTTATCTGTGTGGAGAGGCGGATGGCATTCATGTAGAATGTGCGTTCCAGTATGTCAATGAATTCCATGAAAACGTTCTTGGATTTTGTAATAACATTTACAATGCAGAAGGCGGCACGCACCTGACCGGTTTCAAAACCATGTTTACCACGGTTATGAACACTACGCAAGAGAGCTTGGGATTTTAAAAGAAAAGGATGCCAACTTTACCGGGGCAGATATCCGAAACGGTATGACGGCGGTTGTTTCTATAAAACATCCGGCTCCGCGATTTGAAGGTCAGACAAAGACCAAGCTGGATAACCAGGATGCCTCAAAAGCAACGGCGAAGGTGGTAGGAGATGAGGTGGTCCGCTATTTTGACCGAAATCTGGAAGTATTAAAGAGCGTGCTCTCCTGTGCGGAAAAAAAGCAGCCAAAATCCGCAAAACAGAAGAAAAAGCCAAGACCAATATGCTGACAAAGCAGAAGTTTTCCTTTGATTCCAATGGAAAGCTGGCAAACTGTGAAAGCCGGGATGCTTCAAAATGCGAAATTTTTATCGTGGAGGGAGATTCTGCGGGGGATCTGCAAAAACGGCAAGAAACCGTAATTTCAGGCGATCCTGCCGATTCGCGGTAAGATTTTAAATGTAGAAAAAAAGCAAGTATTGATAAGGTTCTTGCAAATGCCGAGATCAAATCCATGATCAATGCATTCGGCTGTGGATTCTCAGAAGGATACGGTAATGATTTTGATATCACAAAACTCCGTTACGATAAGATCGTGATCATGGCAGATGCCGACGTGGACGGTGCTCATATCTCAACCCTGCTTCTGACGCTGTTCTACCGTTTCATGCCGGAGCTGATCTACGAGGGACATGTCTATATCGCGATGCCGCCTCTTTACAAGGCAATGCCGTCCCGCGGAAAAGAAGAGTATCTGTACGACGACAAAGCACTGGAGCGTTACCGCAAAACACATAAAGGCAATTTCACGCTGCAGCGCTACAAAGGTCTGGGTGAGATGGATGCGGAGCAGCTGTGGGAGACGACACTGAATCCGGAGACCAGGATGATGAAGCAAGTGGAGATCGAAGATGCGCGTATGGCTTCTGATGTGACAGAGATTCTGATGGGAAGCGATGTTCCACCAAGAAAGGCATTTATTTATGAACATGCTCAGGATGCAGAACTGGATATATAGAACGAAACAAAATATAGAATCGCTTCGAACAGATGAAGCATCTGATGGCAGAATCACAAGAACAGGATTGAAATAAGGAGAAAGTTACGACATGGATAGAGAACAGGAACAGATCATCCGGACCGAGTATTCGGAGATCATGCAGAAATCATATATTGATTATGCGATGAGTGTCATTGTCTCAAGGGCACTGCCGGATGTGCGTGACGGACTGAAACCGGTACAGAGACGAACACTTTATGATATGTATGAACTGGGCATTCGCTATGACCGCCCTTATCGTAAATGTGCCCGTATTGTCGGAGATACGATGGGTAAATATCATCCGCATGGTGACAGCTCCATTTATGAATCTTTAGTTGTCATGGCACAGGACTTCAAAAAGGGACTTCCACTGGTGGATGGCCACGGTAATTTTGGCTCGATCGAGGGTGACGGTGCAGCGGCGATGCGATATACAGAGGCACGCCTGCAGAAAGTGACTCAGGATGCATTTCTCTCGGATCTGGACAAAGATGTGGTGGATTTTGGACCAAACTTTGATGAAACAGAAAAAGAACCTCAGGTTCTTCCGGTGCGGCTTCCGAATCTTCTCGTAAATGGATCAGAAGGAATCGCCGTTGGTATGGTGACCAGCACACCGCCGCACAATTTGGGCGAGGTGATCGATGCCGTCAAGGCAACGATTTTAAATCATAAGATCACGACGGAAGAACTGATGCAGTATATTCAGGGTCCGGATTTTCCGACCGGCGGCATTGTCATCAACAAAGACGATCTGCTTTCCGTTTACGAGACAGGGACAGGCAAGATCCGCCTGCGTGGACGTGTGGAGATTGAAAAGCTCAAAGGCGGAAAAGAACGCATTGTGATCACAGAGATCCCATATACCATGATGGGGGCAAATATCGGCAAATTTTTAAATGATATCGCAGGGCTGGTAGAGAACAAAACCACCACAGATATCGTCGATATCTCCAATCAGTCCTCGAAAGACGGTATAAGGATCGTTCTGGAGCTCAGGAAAAATGCAGATACGCAGAATATCATCAATATGCTTTACAAAAAGACCAGACTGGAGGACACGTTCGGTGTCAATATGCTTGCCGTGGCAAACGGAAAGCCGGAAACGCTGGGATTAAAAGCGATCATCGAACATCACATTGATTTTCAGTTTGAACTGGCAACCAGAAAATATAAAAATCTTCTTGGTAAAGAAAAAAAGCAAAACAGGAGATCCAGGAAGGTCTGATCAAGGCATGCGATGTGATCGATCTGATCATTGAGATCCTGCGTGGCAGCAAAAACCGCGAGCAGGTCAAAAAATGTCTGGTGGAAGGCATAACAGAAGGAATCCGTTTCCGTACCAAAGCATCTGAAAAAGCTGCGGCAAAACTGCATTTTACGGAGAATCAGGCAAATGCCATTCTGGATATGCGTCTGTATAAACTGATCGGTCTGGAAATCGAGGCACTGGAGGCGGAGCATGCCCAGACCCTGAAAAACATTGCGGCTTACGAAGATATTCTGACAAACTACCGTTCCATGGCAAAAGTGATCATGAAAGATCTGGATCGTCTGAAAAAGGAATATGCTTCTGAACGAAAAACTTCCATTGAGAATGCAAAAGCAGCTGTTTTTGAAGAGAAGAAGATGGAGGAAGCGGAAGTGGTGGTTCTGATCGATCGCTTTGGCTATACAAGAAGCGTGGATCTTTCGGTATATGAACGGAACAAAGAATCAGCAGATGCGGAAAACCGCTTTGTGGTGCATGGCCTGAATACCGACAAGCTCTGTATTTTTACGGATACCGGACGTTTGCATCTTCTGAAAGTGGCAGATCTTCCTTATGGACGTTTCCGTGACAAAGGTACACCGCTTGACAATCTCTGCAATTATTCCAGCACGGAAGAAGAAATTCTTCGCATCGAAGGCCTGAATGCGGTCAAGAGCACAAATCTGTTGTTTGCAACGCAGCAGGGCATGATCAAAAGGTAGAGGGACGGAATTTGATGTCTCAAACGGACGATCGCATCCACAAAACTTACGGATGGCGATAAACTGATTGCAGTTTTACTGATCGGTGAGGAAGAACAGATTGTCCTGCAAAGCACAGATGGCTATTTCCTGCGTTTTATGCTGGAAGAAGTTCCGGTCAAAAAGAAGGCGGCAATCGGTGTCCGCGGTATGAAGATGAATGCGAAAGATCAGCTTTTGCAGGTACATCTGCTTACACCGAACGGAGATGACATCGCTATATACAAAGACAAAGAAGTACATTTAAATCGCCTGCGGATCAGCAAACGAGATGCAAAAGCAGTCAAAACGAGGGTTTCCTGATAAAAAGCAGACAAAAAGTGCAAAAATTAAATAATAAGAAATTTTCAACAAAGTCTTGCATTTTAACAGCAGTAGTGTTATAATTGGAGCGATGATAGAAGATTACCAGAGTGTGAGTGGGCAGTTCGCCCACTCATTCTTGTTGTATAAGAAAGGGTGAAGCGAATGACAAGAAGAGAGACTTATGAAGCAAAGACAGAAGAACTGCTGCAGCCGCTTGTGGATGCACACGGGTTCGAGCTTGTCGATGTAGAATACGTAAAAGAGGCCGGTAACTGGTATCTGCGTGCCTATATCGACAAACCGGGCGGGATTGCAGTAGATGACTGCGAAGTGATCAGCAGAGCGTTGAGTGACAAACTGGATGAAGAAGACTACATCGAAGATTCCTACATTCTGGAAGTGAGTTCCCCGGGACTTGGACGTCCGCTGAAAAAGGACAAAGATTTCCAAAGAAGCATCGGAAAAGAGATCGAAGTCCGCACTTTCCGTGCCATCGACAAACAGAAAGAATTCACAGGTATCTTAAAAGAATTCAACAAAGACAGCTTCACCATAGTGATAGAAGACAACGAAATGACGTTCCAGCGTTCCGAGACAGCACTGGTAAGACTGGCGTTTGATTTTTAAACATAATAGGAGGATAAAAAGAAAATGAATAGCGAGTTGTTGGAAGCATTAAATGTACTGGAGAAAGAAAAAAACATCAGCAAGGATACCCTTCTGGAAGCAATCGAACAGTCCCTGCTTCAGGCATGTAAAAACCACTTTGGAAAAGCAGACAATGTAAAGGTATTTATTGATCCGGTAACCTGTGAGTTCAACGTGCACGCAGAAAAAGACGGTTGTAGAGAAAGTAGAAGATCCGATCATGGAGATCAGCCTGGAAAACGCAAAACAGCTGAACTCCAAATATGAGCTTGGTGATATCGTAAACGTAGAGATCAAATCCAAAGAATTCGGACGTATCGCTACCATGAATGCCAAGAACGTGATCCTTCAGAAAATCCGTGAAGAGGAAAGAAAAGTACTTTTTGAGGAATATTATCAGAAAGAAAAGGATATCATTACCGGTATTGTTCAGCGTTATGTCGGCAGAAATGTCAGCGTAAATCTTGGTAAAAAGTAGATACTGTCCTGATGGAAAATGAAATGGTAAAGGTGAAGTATTCCGCCCGACCGAGCGTATCAAGCTTTACGTTCTGGAAGTAAAAGACACACCGAAGGGACCGAAAGTTGTTGTATCCCGTACGCATCCGGAGCTTGTAAAGCGCCTCTTTGAGTCCGAAGTAACCGAAGTAAAAAGATGGTACTGTAGAGATCAAGAGTATCGCAAGAGAAGCCGGAAGCAGAACAAAGATGGCAGTATGGTCCAATGATCCAAATGTAGATCCGGTCGGAGCATGCGTGGGAATGAACGGTGTGCGTGTCAATACGATCGTAGAAGAACTGCGTGGTGAAAAGATCGATATCATCAACTGGGATGAAAACCCGGCAATCCTGATCGAGAATGCATTGAGCCCGGCAAAAGTAATCTCTGTTATTGCAGATGATGACGAAAAGACCGCAAAAGTTATCGTTCCGGATTACCAGCTGTCTCTGGCAATCGGAAAAGAAGGACAGAATGCAAGACTGGCAGCAAAACTGACCGGATTCAAGATCGATATCAAGAGTGAGACACAGGTAAGAGAATCCGGCGAGCTGGATGAATATCTGATGCAGGGCGATTACGAAGAAGACGCTGATACAGAAGCAGCAGATGAGGATACTTTTGATTATGAAGAAGCATACGAAGAAACTTCTGACAAAGAAACGGAAGATATGCTGAATGAAGAGGGCGATCAGGAGTAAAACATGAGTCAGGTTAAAAAATCCCCATGCGGAAATGCGTGGGATGTCAGGAAATGAAAAGCAAACGGGAGATGATCCGCATCCTGAAAACAGAAAGCGAAGGGATCATCCTGGATGCGACAGGAAAGAAAAAACGGCAGAGGTGCATATATTTGCAGATCCGGGAATGCCTTGAAAAAGCGATCAGAAATCACGGGATCGAGCGTTCACTGAAAACCGGCATCTTGCCGGAGATATATGACAGCCTGAAGAAGGAGATTGAAAAGATTGAGTCAGAATAGAGTGCTCTCTATGATCGGTCTTGCACAGAAAGCCGGAAAACGGCCAGCGGAGAATTTTCTACGGAAAAAGCGGTCAAAACGGGTTGTGCAGCACTGGTTATCGTATCCACGGAATCTTCGGACAATACAAAGAAGAAGTTCCGGAATATGTGCGAATATTATAAGGTGCCGTTCTATCTTTATGGTACAAAAAGCTGAATTAGGTGCAGCTATGGGTAAAGAATTTCGGGCATCACTTGCGATCCAGATACAGGACTTGCAAATGCCGTCCGGAAATATTTGCCAGAGGAAAATGGCGGAGGTAGATGTGATGGAGAGAATCAGGATACATGAACTGGCCAAAAAGCTTGGCAAAGAAAATAAAGAAATTTTGAACTATTTGACAGAAAAAGGGCATTCAGGTAAAAAGCCCTATGAATTCATTAGAAGAGGAACAGGTGGCTATGGTAGAAGATAAATTCGGAAAGAAAGAGACGAAGCCGGAAGGAAAGGCAGAAGCAGCAGAAGAAAAAGAAAGCACCTGCTAAAAAAAAAAATATTACACAGGTATTTCATCCGCAGAACAGCCGTACAGGTATCGGACGCGGCACAAGAGGATCGCAAAATCGAACAGAAGGACAGCAGGGACGCAGAAACGACGGCCAGAATAATCGACAGGATGGTCAGACACAGAATCGTGACGGTCAGAACCGCACAGGTCAGCAGGGAGGACCAAGAAGAGACGGCCAGAATGGAGGCGGACGTTTCCGTGACGGCAATAATGACTCCAGAAATCAGGGTCAGGGACGCAGAAATGACGGTCAGAACCGCACAGGTCAGCAGGGAGGACCAAGAAGAGACGGTCAGAACGGAGGCGGACGTTTCCGTGACGGCAATAATGACTCCAGAAATCAGGGTCAGGGACGCAGAAATGACGGTCAGAACCGCACAGGTCAGCAGGGAGGACCAAGAAGAGACGGCCAGAATGGAGGCGGACGTTTCCGTGATGGCAATAATGACTCCAGAAATCAGGGCCAGGGACGCAGAAATGACGGTCAGAGACCATCCGGCGGAAGAAATCAGGGAAGCCGTATGGGCGGCGGTTCCGCAGTGATGGAAAAACCGATCACCAAAGAATCCAGAAACCGCAATGACCGTGGAAGAAACGACCGTCAGGATAAAGTTGATAAATTCGAGAGCAAGAGCAACCGTTTGGGTCAGGGAGGAAAAAATAATTCCAAGAATAATAACGGCCGCGGCGGAAAGAATAACAAGCAGCAGGTAAAACAGCCGACACCGCCGGTACAGGAGAAGAAGGAAGATGAAATCAAAACCATCACACTTCCGGAAACCATGACGATCAAAGAGCTGGCTGACGCTATGAAGATTCAGGCATCTGCGATCATCAAAAAGCTCTTCCTGGAAGGTGTTATGGTAACGGTAAACCAGGAGATCGATTTTGAAAAAGCAGAAGAGATCGCACTGGAGTTCAACTGCATCGCAGAAAAAGAAGAAAAAGTAGATGTGATCGAAGAGCTTCTTCATGAAGAAGAGGAAGATGAGAGCACCATGGTTTCCAGACCACCTGTCATCTGTGTTATGGGTCACGTTGACCACGGTAAGACCTCCCTGCTGGATGCGATCCGTAACACGCATGTGATCGCAAAAGAAGCTGGCGGTATTACTCAGCACATCGGTGCTTATGTCGTAGATATCAACGGACAGAAGATCACATTCCTGGATACACCGGGACATGAAGCATTCACTGCAATGCGTATGCGTGGAGCCAATGCAACGGATATCGCCATTCTCGTTGTCGCAGCAGACGACGGTGTGATGCCGCAGACCGTTGAGGCAATCAACCATGCAAAAGCAGCCGGCGTTGAGATCATCGTTGCGATCAACAAGATCGATAAGCCAAGTGCAAACATGGAGCGTGTAAAACAGGAGCTGTCTGAGTATGAATTGATTCCGGAAGACTGGGGCGGAAGTACCATCTTTGTTCCGGTATCTGCCCATACACACGAGGGAATCGATGCACTGCTTGAGATGATCCTTCTGACTGCCGAAGTGCTCGAGCTGAAAGCAAACCCGAACCGGAAAGCAAGAGGTCTTGTCATCGAGGCTGAGCTGGATAAAGGAAAAGGACCGGTTGCTACCATTCTGGTACAGAAAGGTACCCTGCATGTCGGTGATCCGGTAGCATGCGGTTCCAGCTATGGCAAAGTCCGTGCGATGATGGATGACAAGGGAAGAAGAGTAAAAGAGGCAGGTCCTTCTACTCCGGTAGAGATCCTTGGTCTTTCCGATGTACCAAACGCAGGTGAGATCTTTGTTGCATGCGAAAATGACAAAGAAGCCAGAAACTTTGCAGAAACCTTCGTAAGTGAAGGAAGAGAACGACTGCTCGAAGAGACAAAGGCAAGAATGTCTCTGGATGACCTGTTCTCACAGATCCAGGCAGGTGACCTCAAAGAACTGAACATCATTGTAAAGGCAGATGTACAGGGTTCTGTAGAAGCCGTAAAACAGAGTCTTCTGAAACTTTCCAACGATGAAGTCGTTGTCAAGATCATCCACGGCGGTGTCGGTGCGATTAACGAATCCGATGTCAGCCTGGCAAGTGCATCCAATGCGATCATCATCGGATTTAACGTTCGTCCGGATGCAACTGCAAAGGCAACAGCAGAGCGTGAAGGTGTGGACGTAAGACTGTACCGTGTCATCTACGATGCGATTGCAGATGTAGAAGCAGCTATGAAGGGCATGCTGGATCCGATCTTCGAAGAAAAGGTCATCGGTCACGCAGAGGTACGTCAGCTGTTCAAAGCTTCCGGCGTGGGTACCATTGCCGGTTCCTATGTGCTGGATGGTTCCTTCCAGAGAGGCTGCTCTGTCCGTATTACCCGTGAAGGAACACAGATCTTTGAAGGACCGCTGGCATCCCTAAAACGTTTCAAAGACGATGTGAAAGAAGTAAGAGCCGGATACGAATGTGGTCTTGTATTTGAGAAATTCAATGATGTCCACGAACTGGATCAGGTAGAAGCATATATTATGGTAGAAGTACCAAGATAGGAAAGCAGGTTTTGCCAATATGAGAAAACATAGTATTAAAAACACCCGCATCAATGGTGAAGTACAGCGTGAACTGGCAAATATCATCCGCGGGGAGATCAAAGATCCGAGAATCCATCCGATGACATCAGTCGTTGCGGTGGAAGTTGCACCGGATCTGAAGACCTGCAAAGCATGGATCAGCGTGCTGGGCAATGAACAGGCCCAGCAGGATACCATTGCAGGTCTGAAAAGTGCAGAAGGATTTATCAGACGAAAACTGGCACATACGATCAATCTCCGTAATACGCCGGAAACCGTTTTGTGCTGGATCAGTCCATTGAATATGGTGTCAGCATGTCAAAACTGATCGATGATGTAAACAGTCATTCTGAAAAGAGAGGATGAGCATGAAGATTAAACTTTCTGAAATTTTACAGGATACAAAGACCGTTGCGATCTCCGGCCATATTCGGCCGGACGGTGACTGTGTCGGCTCCTGTATCGGACTTTATCTCTACATACAGCAGGAATTTCCAGATGTTCAGCCAACGGTCTATCTGGAAGAGATCCGTGATCCTTTTAAGTTTCTGGAAGGAAGCGACCGGATCATACATTCCTGTGAGGAAGAGAAAGTATACGATTTGTTCATTGCACTGGATGCCGGGGACAAGCAGCGTCTCGGAGCGTCTGCAAAATATTTTGACACTGCAAAACGCACGGTCTGCATTGACCACCATATCAGCAACCCAGGCTATGCACAGAGCAATTATATCGAAGCAGAGGCAAGTTCTACCTGTGAACTGATCTATGATATTCTGGATGAAGATAAGATCGGCAAAAAATATCGCAGAGGCTCTTTATATGGGAATCGCCCACGATACCGGTGTCTTCCAGTATACCTGCACCTCTTCCAAAACGATGCAGATTGCCGGAAAACTGATGGACAAAGGCATTGCATTCACCGACATTCTCGATAAACGTATTTCGAAAAAAACATACCTTCAGCACCAGATCACAGGGCGTGCCCTGCTTGAGAGCATGCGGCTGATGGACGGCAGATGTATCATCAGCGGACTGCGTCAGCGTGACATTGATTTCTACGGCGTGACCCCGACGGATCTTGACGGTATTTCTGCACTGCTTCGCAATACGGAGGGCGTAGAGGTTGCTATTTTCCTGTATGAGGCCAACACGCAGGAATACAAAGTCAGCATGCGTTCAAAGTCCTATATCGATGTGCAGAAAGTGGCACAGTTTTTCGGCGGCGGCGGTCATGTGCGTGCAGCCGGATGTACCATGCAGGGTTCCATGCATGATGTGGTAAACAACCTGACCAGAGAGATTGCAAAACAGATGCCGGAGGAAATACAGTGACACCACAGAAGAACACTTTTAACGGAATTCTGAATGTATACAAAGAACAGGGCTATACCTCACACGATGTCGTTGCAAAACTCCGCGGGATTTTAAAACAGAAAAAGATCGGACACACCGGAACCCTGGACCCGGCAGCAGAAGGTGTGCTGCCGGTGTGTCTTGGAAAAGCAACGAAAGTGTGTGAACTTTTAACAGATAAAGATAAAACCTATCAGGCTGTTCTGCACCTTGGCGTCGTCACGGATACGCAGGATATGACAGGCGAAATCCTGGAACAGAAGGACGCAGCCGTATCGGAAGCAGAGGTACGTGAGGCGATCCTTGGTTTTGTCGGAGAATATGCACAGGTTCCGCCGATGTACTCCGCACTGAAAGTGAACGGACAGAAGCTCTGCGATCTGGCAAGAGAAGGAAAACCGTAGAGAGAAAAGCGAGAAAAGATCAAGATTCTGGAAATTACGATCGATCAGATCGCCCTGCCTTTTGTCACCATGACCGTGACCTGTTCCAAGGGAACCTACATCCGTACCCTGTGCCATGACATCGGTGAAAAGCTGGGCTGCGGCGGATGCATGGAATCACTTCTCCGCACCCGTGTCAGCAGTTTTACATTAAAAGACAGCCTGAAACTTCCTGAAATCGAAAAATTGCAGGAATCAGGAAAAATCGAACAGATTCTGATGCCGGTCGATGCTGTTTTTATGCAGTATCCGTGCGTATCGATCCTGGAAGAGCAGGAAAAGATCCTCAGAAACGGCAATCCGTTTCGTGTTCGTGAGATACAGAACCTTTTGCCGGAAGGGCAGAACGTGGATGAGCTGGAAAAGGACAGGATCCGCGTATACGATACTGGTGGACAGTTCTGTGCGATCTATGAATACCGGGAAGAAAAAAGGCATGTTTTTTCCGGTAAAAATGTTTTTATAAAATAGGAATGTGATTATGGAATACATGAAGGGAATTGACGGACTGTATATCCAGGAGGAGACAGCCGTTACACTTGGAAAATTTGATGGCGTGCACAGAGGGCATCAGAAGCTTCTGTCCCGCATTCTGGAAAAAAAGAACCTGAAAAGCGTAATGTTTACCATCAACGGCAGAAAAAGCGGATTTGTTCTGACGGACGAAGAAAAACGGTTCATGTTGGAAAAACGGGACTTTCTTATCTGATCGACTGTCCGTTCATTCCGTCGGTATCCGGTATGGAGGCAGAGGATTTTGTAAGAGAAATCCTCGTGAACCGGCTGCATGCCAAATCAATTGTTGTCGGAAAAGATTTTCATTTTGGTTATAAACGAGGCGGAGATGCCACTCTTCTTCTCTGGCTCCAGAAAAATATGGTTTTCAGGTCGAAGTCGTAGAGAAAGAGCAGTATAAAGGCAGAGATATCAGCAGTACCTATGTCAAAGAAGCCCTGGAAGCAGGCGATATGGAACTGGTCAATGATCTTTTGGGCTATCGCTATTTTATTTCCGGTGAAGTGCTTCACGGCAGGCGGATCGGCCGGACACTTGGCATGCCGACTACCAATCTGGTACCGAGCACCAAAAAACTGCTTCCGCCAAACGGTGTCTATCTTTCCAGGACACGCATCGGTGAACAGGCATATTACGGTGTGACAAACATCGGCTACAAACCGACCATCGGTGAGACGTTCCGTGGAGTAGAAACGTACCTGTTTGATTTTGACGGAGATCTCTATGGAGAAAATATTGATGTAGAACTTTGGAAGTTTAAACGGCCGGAGATGAAATTTGACTCTGTCGAACACTTGAAAAATCAGATGCAGGCGGATATTGCTTTTGGAAAGGAGTACTTCTTTGAAAAATAGTATCGGGATGCTTGGCGATCTTATGATGCTGCTTGGCGTGATCTTTATTTTTCTGGGATTTCTGCAGACGCTACCGCAACATTCATGCAAAATATAAAGGGCGGGCAGAAGCAACGGTCGTTGAGATCGTGGCCGGCCATCCGGATGAAAAGGGTCGGCAGGAAGGCGTCCACAACTATTTTTATCCTGTCTTTGCTTACTATGCAGACGGCGTGCTGATACGGAAACGGTATCGCTACGGCAGCAATCCCTGCAAATTTGTGCTGAATCAAAAGTGAATATCAGATACAAGATTTCAAATCCATCGATTTTTATCATAGAAAGAGGAAATTATCTGGAGAGACGAGCAAAAATCCTCTATTATCTTGGGGATTTTCCTGGTTCTTGCCGGAACATTTATTTTTATTTTATTTGCCAACCGAAAATGGTTGACGTAGTTTATCATACTGTGCTATACTTAACAAGTATGAATTAAGCCGATATTCAGAGCTGAGGACGACTCCGACCCTGTTCTTAGTATCCGGCGTGTGAAAAACAAGGAGTAAATATCATGATTTCTAAAGAAAAGAAACAAGCTATTATGGCTGAATACGCAAGAACAGAAGGCGACACAGGTTCACCGGAAGTACAGGTAGCTGTACTGACAGCACGTATCCAGGAGCTGACAGAGCATCTGAAAAAATCATCCGAAGGATCATCACTCCAGACGTGGTCTGCTGAAGATGGTAGGACAGAGACGTGGTCTGCTTGCTTACCTTAAGAAATCCGATCTGAAGGATACCGTGCACTGATCGCAAAACTTGGTATCAGAAAATAATCTGGGAATCACAGGGGACGGAACGATTTCCGTCCCCCTGTTTACGTTGCTTGAAGTATGCGTAAACTTCCAGAACGGTTTCTCCTAACAGAAACCGAGCCGGCAGCTGCTTTACATTCCGAGACCACTGAAAAGTATTTTAACGATATATTTTGATGATAAAATGTTTTTCAGTTGTTTCGAGAGGCTGCCGTAAAAAAGCAAAACAAATTCAGCGAAAAAGAAAAGGAGAGTAATTATGTACAAAAGTTTTTCTATGGAACTTGCCGGAAGAACTCTGACCGTTGATATCGGAAGAGTGGCAGCTCAGGCTAATGGTGCTGCATTTATGCATTACGGCGATACTACCGTATTATCAACCGCTACTGCATCCGAAAAGCCTCGTGAAGGGATTGATTTCTTCCCTCTCAGCGTAGAATATGAAGAGAAATTATATGCAGTAGGCAAGATTCCCGGCGGCTTTAACAAACGTGAAGGAAAGGCTTCTGAAAATGCGATTCTGACATCCCGTGTCATTGACCGTCCGATGCGTCCGCTGTTCCCAAAAGATTACCGCAACGATGTAACTCTGAACAACATGGTTATGTCTGTTGACCCGGACTGCAGCCCGGAGCTTACGGCAATGCTTGGCTCAGCTATCGCAGTAGCAATATCAGATATCCCATTTGACGGACCGACTGCTACCACACAGGTAGGTCTGATCGACGGTAAGTTCGTATTCAATCCGACCTCCGCACAGCGTCAGGTTTCTGATATGGCTCTGACGGTTGCATCAACAAGAGAGAAAGTTATCATGATCGAAGCTGGTGCGAATGAAGTTCCAGAAGCCACTATGATTGAAGCAATTTTTGCGGCACATGAAGTCAATCAGCAGGTGATTGCATTCATTGACAAGATCGTTGCCGAGTGTGGAAAAGAGAAACACAGCTATGAAAGCTGTGCAGTTCCGGAAGAACTCTTTGCAGCAATCAAAGAGATCGTAACACCGGAACAGATGGAAGAAGCTGTGTTTACCGATGATAAACAGACAAGAGAAGAAAACATCCGTGAGATCAAAGATAAACTGGAAGAAGCTTTTGCCGAGAATGAGGAATGGCTGGCTGTTCTGGGTGAAGCCGTGTACCAGTATCAGAAAAAACCGTTCGTAAGATGATCCTAAAGATCACAAACGTCCGGATGGTCGTGCGATCACACAGATCCGTCCGCTGGCTGCAGAAGTGGATATCATTCCGAGAGTACATGGTTCTGCTATGTTTACAAGAGGTCAGACACAGATCTGCAACGTCTGCACACTGGCTCCTCTTTCCGAAGCTCAGAGACTGGATGGGCTGGATGAAAACGTTATTTCAAACGTTATATGCATCATTATAACTTCCCAAGCTTACTCCGTAGGGGAGACAAAGCCTTCCAGAGGACCTGGAAGACGTGAAATCGGTCACGGAGCACTGGCAGAGAGCACTCGTTCCGGTTCTTCCAAGCGAAGAGGAATTCCCATATGCGATCCGTACAGTATCTGAGACGTTTGAATCCAATGGTTCCACTTCTCAGGCAAGTATCTGTGCATCTACGATGTCTCTGATGGCAGCAGGTGTACCGATCAAAAAACCGGTAGCAGGTATCTCCTGTGGTCTGGTAACAGGCGCTACAGATGATGACTACATCGTTCTGACAGATATTCAGGGCCTGGAAGATTTCTTTGGAGATATGGACTTTAAGGTTGCAGGTACAGACAAAGGTATCACAGCGATCCAGATGGATATCAAGATCCACGGACTGACCAGACCGATCGTAGAAGAAGCTATCGCAAGAACACGCGAAGCAAGAATGTACATCATGGATGAAGTCATGGCAAAAGCCATTGCAGAGCCGCGTAAGAGTGTTGGCGAGTACGCACCGAAGATCGTTCAGATCAAGATCGATCCGGAAAAGATCGGCGATGTGGTAGGTCAGAGAGGAAAAACCATTAATGCGATCATCGATGAGACCGGTGTGAAGATTGATATTTCCGATGAAGGTGCTGTCTCCATTTGCGGAACCGACGCTGCCATGATGCAGAAAGCCGTTGATCTGATCAACATCATCGTAACCGATTACGAGCAGGGACAGATCTACACCGGTAAAGTCATCAGCATCAAAGAGTTTGGCGCATTCGTTGAGTTTGCACCTGGCAAGGAAGGCATGGTTCATATCTCGAAGGTTGCAAAAGAACGCATTGACCGTGTGGAAGATGTCCTGACTTTAGGTGATGTTGTAAAAGTAGTATGCCTTGGAAAAGATAAGATGGGACGCATCAGCTTCAGCATTAAAGATGTGCCGAAGGATGCAAAATAAAGATGTGGCGGAGATTTTCTTAATGTGCAAAGGAACGCCATAAAAAATAATTTTATAAAAAATAGGACGCCATGATGATTCGAAAACAATCTCACGACGGAAGCCTTGCTACCGTCAGAGCGATTTGTTTTCGAGTTCATCATGGCTGTATTATTTTACGCACTATATTTTGCAATGCAGTTTCATTTGCACATTCGACAACCTTTCTTATTCGAACTTAATTTGATGCATTTACAATATACTCCAGCATACCTACCGTTCCTTCAATGCCAAGAAGCGAACTGTTGACGATGATGTCACGGTCTTTCGTATGCTGCCATTTGCGGTCTGTAAAATAAGAATAATAATTGTTCCGCATTTTATCAATCTCCACCATCAGTGTCTCTGCCTTAGTCTGCGTCACATCTTCTGTGTCCATGATACGCTGGATGCGGTCTTCATCCGGTGCCGTAATAAATACGTTCAGCACATCGTCGCGGTCTTTTAAAATCCAGTCTGCAAGCCTTCCGATAAAAACACAGCATTCCTTTTCTGCAAGCTCCTCGATCAGTTTACTTTCCATGCGGAACAGATAGTGGCTGGTATTATAGTCCGTTACTCTGGTCGGAACATAGTGATCCAGAATCTTCTGCGGCAGTTTCTCGTCCGCACTTTCCAGCCCCTGTTCACTGATACCGGTCTTCTCTGAGAGAAGATCCAGCAGATTGCGGTCATAGAAATGATACTCCAGTCTTCTGGCCAGTTCCTCACCGATCATGCGACCACCGCTTCCGAAACTTCTTGAAATGGTAATGATTCGCTTTTTGCTCATACAAAAACCCCTTGTCTGTAAAAAATCCAAATACATAATTATAATGATGCCAGGATCAAAAGGTCAAAATGTCATTCTTGCTTTCTGGATGAGACGCTTTGTACCAAACACCTTATAACTTCAGTATACAGGAAAATATAAAAAAGTAGTTGAAAATTTAAATAACTATGTTACAATATTGTTACAAGTTATTAACAAGATGCTGAAAGTGCAGGAGAGACAAAATGACGCTATACGAAGCAGTGTACACACGCAAATCAATCAGAAATTTTCGCAAGGATAAAGTAGAGACAAGTATTCTGGAAGGGATGATCCAGTTTTACCATGAAATGGAACCGCTGTTCCCGGGGATCGAGACCAGCATCGAACTGATCGATACACAGGGCAGTAAAAAAGCAAAGTCCAGGCTGGGCGGTATTATCAATGTAGCAGCTCCCTATTATCTTGTGATCTATACAGAGGACAAAGAAAGAGCGGATATGAATGCCGGCTATATCATGCAGCAGATCTCGCTTTATCTGTTTTCAAAAGGTGTTGGAAGCTGCTTCCAGGGTATGGGACATCTGAAAGGCGAAATGCCAAAAAGAGGGCATGCGATGCGTCATCCTGATGGCAATTGGATATCCGAAAGTAGATATGGTGCGGAATCAGGAAGATGCCAAAAGGGAATCCATGGAAGATCTCTGTGCCGTCAAAGAACCTCCGAGAAGATTTGTAAAAGAATTTCTGGAAGTGGCCAGACTGGCACCATCTGCATTTAACAGTCAGCCATGGCGTTTTGTCGTTTATGAAAACCGTGTCCATGTCTTTTCCAAACAGACTGTCGCTCATCGCAGACTGCTTGGCAAATACAACGAATTTGATTTCGGCATCATGCTTGCAAACATTATGATTGCAGCAGAACAGCTGTGGGTAGATGTTGATCTGATTCGTCTGGATAATATCACACATATGGATCTTCCGAACAACCGTTATGTGATCAGTATCATCATGCGGGAACAGTGAAACTAAAATTGCTTGAATTTTCAGTTGAAAAATCGGATATACTGGAGTATAATAAAGTTAGTGAGAAATCCACCTGGGATGTGCGACACTCCTGTTATTTTGAACCTGCAATGTTATAACAGGGAATCCTATATTGCTTTATACAATGTCATGCCGTTTTTGTAAATGGAAGACAACGGATACGGTTGCGGATACCCACCTGGCCTGGCCAGGAATCAAAAGGCAGGAAACGGCATTCTGGGAATGAAAAGTTCGCTGTCTGGCTGACAGCAAAAAAGTCAGCCGGCAGCTTTTTTTGATGCAAAAGTATAAGAAAAACTTTGCAGCATCTTTTGATGCATAGTATAATGCTGCCGAAAAGACAGCATACCAATTCTTTATTTCAGGAAGGATACGAAACATGAGAAATGCATTATTTTTTTTGATATCGACGGCACGCTTTTAAGTGATGTGACCGGAAAGATACCGGACAGTGCACTCGATGCTCTAAAAAAACGATTGAACTTGGAAATCTGACCTTTATCAATACCGGCAGATGCTACTGCAGCGTTCCGATGGAATTAAAACGTGCACCGTTTTCCGGATATCTGTGTGGATGCGGCACCTACATCATGCTTGGCGATGAAGTGATGTTCTCCCGTATTATACCGCATAAAAGAGGAAGAGAGATTATCCGTGTGCTTCAGGAGAATCATGCAGAACCGATCCTCGAAGCAACGGACGACTGCTATTTTTCAAAGCGGATAACCAGATTTGAAGGGATCGAACACACCAGGCGTTATTTCGCACCGATGGGTCTTGGAATCTAAACCTACATAGAACAGGATCGTTTTGATTATGATAAATTTGTGTTTTATTATGATCAGAAGACCAATCTTGCGGCGATCAAGGCAAATCTTGGAAAAGATATGGATCTGATTGACCGCCAGAACGGATTTTTCGAAGTTGTCCCAAAAGGCTTTTCAAAGGCCAGTGGCATCGCCTATATTCTGGAACACATGAACATTCCAATGGAAAACGCCTATGTGTTCGGGGACAGCAGCAACGATCTTCCGATGTTTCAGTATGTAAAACATGCCGTTGCCATGGGCGTACACAGTAATGTTCTGGAACCGTATGCGGAATTTGTAACGAAAACGGTAGAAGAGGACGGCATTGCATTTGCCATGAAACATTATGGGCTAATCTGATAAGGGGTGGATTTTGTATGTATACACACAGAGTACAGTATTATGAAACGGACCAGATGGGCATCGTACATCATTCCAACTATATCCGCTGGTTTGAAGAAGCACGGATCGACTGGATGCGGCACTGCGGGATTTCGTACCGTGAAATGGAAAAACAGGGCATCATCGTTCCGGTGCTTGGAGTTGAAGCAACTTATCGTCAGATGGTCCATTTTGATGATCTTGTGGATATCAAAGTGACAGCTGCAAAGTATAATGGGATCGTTCTGGAATTTTGCTATGAAATTTATCATCAGAAAGATGGGAAATTATGTACAACCGGAAAAAGCAGGCATTGCTTCTTAAATAAAGAAGCAAAACCTGTTTCCTTGAAAAAAGAAAATGCAGTTCTGCATCAGAAGATTCTTACTTTTATCGGCAAAGACGTTCAAGATCCTGATAAAAAGCAGGATAGCTGATGTTGACACAGTCGGCACGCCGGATCGTCAGAGTGCTTTCGCATGCCAGAGAAGCAATCGCAAAGGACATGGCGATGCGGTGATCCAGAAAACTGTCAAGAACGGCTCCTTGAAGCGTTTTGCCTCCATTTATGATCATGCCATCTTCGGTTCCTGTGATATCACATCCCATTTCACTTAAATGATGCACCATGATATCCAGGCGGTTGGATTCTTTTTTTACTTTTAATTCTTCAGCATTTCGGATCGTAGTTGTTCCATCTGCAAATGCAGCTAAAACAGCAATGACCGGTATTTCATCGATCAGCGTCGGAATGATATCTCCTTCGATCACACAGCCTTTCAGATCCGGCGTGTAGCGTACCAGAAGGTCTGCAACTGCCTCACCGCCGGATGTATGTGCATTCAGGACGGTGATATCCGCTCCCATTGCACGACAGACACGTAAGATGCCATCTCTTGTCTCGTTGATGCCGCAGTTTTTGATCAGGATTTCCGATCCCGGAACAATCAGTGCAGCCACAATAAAATACGCAGCAGAAGAGATATCGCTAGGCACTTCTATTTTCTGTCCATGAAGATCCGGATCCGGCAGAATCGATGCGGTAGTCCCCTCAGAAGTGACCGTGGCTCCGAAAGAACGAAGCATGATCTCCGTATGGTTTCTGGATAATGCCGGTTCGGTCACAGAAGTTTTGCCGTCAGCATAAAGTCCTGCCAGCAGAATGCTGGATTTTACCTGGGCAGATGCGACCGGTGACTGGTAATGAATCCCCTTTAAAGCGTGTCCGCTGATGCGAAGCGGTGCACATCCGTTTCCTTTGATACTTTCAATCGTGGCATCCATCATGGATAACGGTTTGATGATGCGTCCCATCGGACGTTTCTGGATCGATGCATCTCCGGTCAGTTCGGATGTGAAATCCTGTCCGGCGAGAATACCTGAGATCAGCCTTGTTGTGGTACCGCTGTTTCCGACATCCAGGATTTCCGTCGGAGCAGTAAGGCCATGCAGCCCGCGTCCGTGAACCAGAATTCGTTCTGAAGTATTTTCAATTTCAATCCCCATTTTTTCGGAAACAGGAAATAGTTGACAGACAGTCCTGTCCCTGAAGAAAATTTGTGATTTCTGTTGTTCCCTGACTGATCGCACCGAACATAACGCTGCGGTGTGAGATCGATTTATCACCGGGAATGGTAATTTCACCGCGAAGCGGTTTTTCTGTTTTATGAAATTCCATCAAAGCCTCCTGTTTTATCTTTCATATATAGTATAACGATATTTTCGAAGCAGCTCAGCTGCCTTTATTTTTGCCATTTCTTCATAAAATTCTACGTGGAGCACTGCTTCTTCAAATTCACGGTTGTGGACGATACCGATGTTTTTGATGCTGATACCGTTTGTGGCAAGGATCGTAGCAAGTGCGGCAATCCCGCCGGCCTCATCCACCATGTCACAGTAGATCGAGTAGGCTTTCGGGATTGGACCGCTTCCGGAATCAGAGATCGAGTTGCGATAATCCCTGGATGTCTCAAACAAATCATGGATACCGTGTGTATTATGTTCCGCAAGTGAAAATTTGATCTCGATCAGACTGTTGATATATTCATCTAACACGGAAAGAATATTTTCACTGTTGGCAGAACAGATCTGTTCCCACATCTCCGGAGAAGAAGATGCGATTCTTGTGATATCCTTAAAGCCGCCTGCCGCCACTTTCTTCATCGTTCCGTCCTCGTAATCGCAGTCTTTGACCAGATTGACCAGGGACGAAGCAATGATATGCGGAAGATGGCTGATCGCAGCCGTAACATAATCATGCTTTTCATAGGTAAGGATCAGAGGGATCGCTTTTAAAGATGCCACCAGGTCACGGTATCGCTCGATCATTTCACCGGTCACTTTGGCAGCCGGTGTCAGAACATAGTAAGCATTTTCCAGAAGAAGAGCCTTGGCATTTTCGATTCCGGTCTTCTCAGAACCAGCCATCGGATGTCCGCCAATGAAATATTCTTCCAGACCCAGTTCTTCTACCTTTTTATGGATGTTGGTCTTTGTGCTTCCGACATCCGTAAGAATACATCCTTTTTCAGATACGGCTTCAGCAGTCCCAGATAAGAAGCATTGCATTCCACAGGTGCACATAAAAAATGTAATCGCACTTGCGGTATCGTTCATCGACTGTATCACAGATCTCATCAATGATGCCATGTTCCAGTGCGTATTCGGTTGTATGGCGGCTTCTCGTGTGTGCCAGTATCTGCACATCCGGATAATATTTTTCAAAGCCCGGGCAATGGAGCCGCCGATCAGGCCAAGGCCAATAAACCCGGCAGTAAAGGTTGTTTCCATTTCTTCATCCTCATCGCATGCCGAAAAATCGGCAGTCTTTCTTCATTTTTGCTGGCTTTTATTTTACTATTGCCAAAATAGAATGTCAACACTTTTCCACGTTAAAGTGAAAATGCGGAAATTATTGTGTGGTAATGGCAAAAAATTTCAGCTTGATATCTTGCATTGTCTATATTGTTTGTATAAAAAGAACAATTCAAAAGAAAAATAGCAGATTCATATACCATATTTCGATAAACTTGTAAAAAACTTGTATATTTTGAATAAAAAGCTTGAAAAACTTCAAATCTTTTAGTAGAATATACCCATAAGCACTTGAGCAGATCAAGAATAAATTGTATTGGAGGATAATAGCATGAAAGTTTACACAACAGACAGAATTCGAAATGTCGTGCTCCTTTGGGCATGGAGGCTCGGGCAAAACCAGTCTGGTTGAAGCCATGGCGTATCTTGGCGGTATCACAAGCAGACTGGGAAATGTGACGGACGGTAATACCATCAGTGACTTTGACAAAGAAGAGATCAAGAGAAAATTCTCGATCAGCACTTCTTTAGTACCGATCGCCTGGGGCGATGTAAAGGTGAACATTCTGGATGCACCTGGTTATTTTGATTTTGTAGGAGAAGCAGAAGAAGCAGCAGCGGCAGCAGATGCAGCCGTGATCGTTGTAAACGGAAAGAACGGCGTAGAAGTTGGTACTTTGAAGGCATGGGCTCTGTGTGAGAAATACAGTCTCCCACGCATGATTTTTTATCACAAATATGGATTTTGACAATGCAAGTTTCCGAAAGATCACCGAAGATCTGACGGAACAGTTCGGAAAGAAGATCGCACCGATCCACTTCCCGATCCGTGAGAATGAGAAATTTACAGGATATGTCAACGTAGTAAAGAAAGCAGGAAGAAAATGGCTGGAAAAAGGCCAGAAAGAAGAATGTCCGATTCCTGAATATCTGGATGAATATCTTGAAAATATAGAGAAACTTTGCTGGAAGCAGTTGCAGAGACAAGCGAGGAGTTTATGGATCGCTATTTTGCGGGAGACGAGTTCTCCGTGCATGAGATCATGATGGCACTGACACAGAACGTTTCCAGCGGCGATATCGTTCCGGTAGCGATGGGCTCACCGGTTCAGCTCCGCGGCGTGGCAAATCTTTTAGATGACATTGTTCAGTATTTCCCAAGTCCGGACAAACGCAGTGTAGCCGGCATCAATACAAAGACAAACGAGATTTTTGAAGCAAATTATGATTTTGCAAAAGCAAAATCCGCACAGGTATTTAAGACGATCGTCGATCCGTTCATCGGAAAATATTCTATGATCAAAGTGAAATCCGGCGTTATCAAGAGTGATGATGTCATTTTCAATATTGACAAAGATGCAGAACAGAAGCTGAATAAGCTGTATGTATTTGAAGGAAGCAAACCGATCGAGATTCCGGAGCTTCATGCCGGAGACATCGGGGCGATCGCCAAACTCGACAAGGCACGTACCGGCGATACCCTTTTCTACTAAGGCAACACCGATCCGTTACGGCAAGATCGAAGTTTCCATTCCATATACTTACAAACGCTACCGTGCAAAAAACAAAGGGGACGAGGATAAAGTAGCTCAGGCACTTCAGAAGATCTCCCACGAAGATCTGACAATGAAAGTAGTCAATGATTCTGCAAACCGTCAGACTCTTCTTTATGGCATGGGTGACCAGCATCTTGAGATGATTCAGAGCGAATTGCTCACGAAGTACAAGATCGAGATTGAACTGGAAAGACCAAAGGTTGCTTTCCGTGAAACTATCCGCAAGAATTCTGATGTGGAAGGTAAACATAAGAAACAGTCCGGTGGACACGGTCAGTATGGTCACGTTAAGATGCGTTTTGAGCCCTCCGGCGATCTGGAAGCTCCTTATGTATTCGAGCAGGAGGTTGTCGGCGGCGCAGTTCCGAAAAACTACTTTCCGGCTGTTGAAAAAAAAGGTGTCCAGGAAGCTGTATTAAAGGGACCTCTGGCAGGTTACCCGGTTGTCGGTGTAAAGGCTGTTTTATATGATGGTTCCTATCATCCGGTAGACTCCTCCGAAATGGCGTTCAAGACCGCATCCATTCAGGCATTTAAAAAGGATTCCTTGAAGCATCACCAGTACTGCTGGAGCCGATCGCATCTTTGAAAGTCACCGTTCCGGATAAATTTACCGGTGATGTTATGGGCGACCTGAACAAACGTCGTGGCCGTGTTCTTGGCATGAATCCAGATCACAAAGGCAATCAGATCGTAGAAGCAGACATCCCGATGATGGAGCTTTACGGCTACTGCACAACGTTACGTTCCATGACAGGTGGAAGCGGCGATTTCGCATATGAGTTTGCACGCTATGAGCAGGCACCGAAAGATATCATGGATAAGGAGATCGCTGCAAGAGCGGGAGAAGAGTAGGATTCTTACTGCACGACCGCATCGATGCCATCGGAGGCGGCAGTAAGGCGTTCAATTTGAATAACCAGCTTGTGGGGCAGGCAGGTGACCGGATATCCGGTATCCGACACCATGCCTCTCTGCTGGCAGATTTTGTCCGGGCAGTCGGCATCTTTGATGCCGATTGCCCCTTTTTCTACCCGGATCAGGTTGTAGCCGCCATCCGAAGCCTCCACCTGAAATTCATAAGGACTGGCAACATCGGTCAGTGACACTTCGCGGATCAGCTTACCGTCCTGATAAATACGGGCGATCTCGCCCTGTTCGTTGTGGCTGTTCAGAAAAAAGACAGCCACAAGCGACAGGACAAGAAGGAGGGCAACTACCAGAAATAACAACATACTTTTCTCTTTTTTTTGGGACATTACTCTGTCATCTCCAAATCTTCGGCATCTGTCTCATTTTCCGTGATTTCTTCGGTATCGTACGCTTCCTCATCCATCTCGGTATCTTCTTCATAGTACTCGTCCTCAGAAACTTCGGTAACGGTTGCATTCTGCATCAGAAAATCCATGACTTTATTATAGAGGATGGTATTTACTGTCTCGTCTTTGGTGTAATCTTCTTCATATTCTTCTGCGGAAGTGTAGCCGCTCTCCTCATAGACGGAGTTGACGTAGTCGGTGTATTCATCATCCGAAACGGTGATATTTTCCTTTTCTGCGATCGCGGTCGTCAGCATTTCCGTATAAACCATTTCTTCTACGGCACTCTTGACGTCATCTTCGGAGCCTGCAATGTCAGAGACATCGATACCAAACATATCTGCAAGAATCTGGTTGTTGGCATCATATTCTTCTTTGCATTTATCGTAGAGATCCTGCGGATAACCGGAAACTTTGGAATTTTCAAGGATCTGGGAGAGCAGATCATTCTGGGCCGTCTCGGTGTTTGTCTCATCATAATATTCTTCCAGCTCTTTTCTGACACCGGCACGGTATTCATCAACGGTATCATAGTCGGTGTACTTCTTGCAGTAATCGTCATTCAGTTCCGGAACGTTGATCTCCTGCACCGCATTGACCGTTACTTTGAAATCTGCATCTTTTCCGGCGTAATCACCATCGTAATCATCCGAGAGCGTGATCGTAAATTCCAGTGTATCGCCGGCTTTTTGCACCGATCAGATGTTCTTCGAACTCTGGCTGGAAATCCTCCGAACCGATCACCAGATCGTAGTCGGTATCCGAATCCCATGCTTCTCCGTCAATGCTTCCGTCGAAGTCAATGTTTACCTGATCGCCGGCTTTTGCGGCACGGTCTACATCCGTATACTCCGCATTTTCATCCAGGGCACTTTCAATCTCAGCCTCCACATCGTCATCGGTTACTTCCGTTTTTACTTTGGTGACGCTCAGACCTTTGTATTCGCCAAGTGTCAGGTATTTGGCATAAGTGCCCCTGGAAGAACACCCTGCCAGAAATGTCATGGTCATTGCTGCAATGGCAGCTGTTGCAACTTTCTTTTCATAGTTAAATTATTCCTTTCGACTGTATTAAAATGGATGCGGATCGCAGTTGCCGATCCTATGATTGTGTCTTATTATAACATGGATTTGTGAAAAAGTTGTGTTATTGTAAAAAAATGCTTTTACTATTGTGAACATTATGTTATAATCTAATTAAATTTCCGCGTAAGCGAAGATAAGGAGGCGATAATATGAAACATATTCAGACATTAAATACCAAAAGTCTGCAGAACACAGTAAAGAAAGGCGGATGCGGCGAATGTCAGACATCTTGCCAGTCCGCATGTAAGACATCCTGCACGGTTGGCAATCAGAGCTGCGAAAGCAATAAATAATAACAGGACATACAAGCAAGCAGCGGGCATCTTGCTCGCTGTTTCTTAGCGTCTGGAGAACTGAAAGGGGATTACGGGTTGATCCATCAATATAAAAAGCAACGGCTTTAACATCGTTATGGATGTAAACAGCGGTTCCGTACATATCGTAGATGATGTGGTGTACGATGTACTGCCATACCTCGAAAAAAAGAATCAAAAGAAGAGATCTTAAAAGCACTTGCGAACAGCTATGCTCCGGCAGAGATCGAAGAAGCACTGGAAGAATGTCATGAACTGGAAGAAGCCGGGGCACTGTTTACCGAAGATATCTATGAAAATGCAATCGACGCATTTAAAAACCGTCCGACTGTTGTGAAGGCACTCTGCCTGCACATTGCTCACGACTGTAACCTCGCCTGTCGTTACTGCTTTGCAGACGAAGGTGAGTATCATGGCCGTCGTGCCCTGATGAGCTACGAAGTCGGCAAGAAGGCATTAGATTTCCTGATCGCCAATTCCGGATCCAGAAAGAACCTGGAAGTGGATTTCTTCGGAGGAGAGCCTCTGATGAACTGGCAGGTTGTCAAAGATCTGGTGGCATACGGAAGAGAGCAGGAGAAACTCCATAATAAAAAATTCCGTTTTACACTGACAACGAACGGTGTTCTTCTCAATGATGAAGTTATGGAGTTCTGTAACCGTGAGATGGCAAATGTCGTACTCAGCATCGACGGCAGAAAAGAAGTTCATGACTACATGCGTCCGTTCCGCAAAGGAAAAGGAAGCTATGACCTGATTCTCCCGAAATTTGAGAAATTTGCGGAATCCAGAAATCAGGACAAGTATTATGTAAGAGGGACCTTTACCAGACACAACCTGGATTTTGCATCCGATGTCCTGCATCTGGCAGATCTAGGCTTCAAACAGATCTCCGTGGAGCCGGTTGTTGCTCAGCCGGAAGAGGAGTACGCACTGCGGGAAGAAGATATTCCGGCAATCTGCGAAGAATATGACAGACTGGCAAAGGAAATGATCAAGCGTCATAAGGAAGGAAGGGAGTGAATTTCTTCCATTTTATGATTGACCTGACCGGAGGTCCATGTGTTTATAAACGTCTTTCCGGCTGCGGTTCCGGAACCGAGTACCTTGCGGTAACACCGTGGGGCGATTTCTATCCGTGTCATCAGTTCGTCGGGGAAGAACAGTTCCTGATGGGAAATGTGGAGGAAGGTATCAAAACACCACAGATCCAGGCTGAGTTTAAAAACTGCAATGTCTATGCAAAAGAAAAGTGCAAAAACTGCTTCGCAAAATTCTACTGCAGCGGCGGATGCGCGGCAAACTCATGGAATTTCCACAAATCCATCAACGATGCATATGATATCGGATGCGAATTGCAGCGGAAGCGTATCGAATGCGCGATCATGATAAAGGCAGCACTCGCTGCCGAGGAAAAAGGAGAATTAAGAAACATGAAAAAAGAACAAAGCGATTGGTGTAGTCGTTGCGATTGCCCTGTTTCTTGGGCTTTTGACCTACACCACAGCTGTCGGCTTCGGACCTACCGGAACGGGAGCTGCCAAAAACATCAAACTTGGTCTGGATCTTGCCGGTGGTGTAAGTATTACGTATGAGGTAGTGGGTGATGAAAATCCGTCTGCCGAAGATATGAAAGACACAATCTACAAGCTGCAGCAGCGTGTTGACGGCTACAGCACAGAAGCACAGGTTTACCAGGAAGGTACTAACCGTATCAACATCGAAATCCCTGGTGTATCCGATGCAAATACCATTCTTGAAGAACTTGGCAAACCAGGTTCCCTTCAGTTCCAGCTGGAAGACGGCACTGTTGTCGTAGACGGAAGCCAGGTCGCATCCGCAGAAGCAGGCGTTCAGCAGGATAACCTGAAAACAATGAGAACGTTGTAAAACTGGAGTTTGACAGTGCAGGTGCCGCAGCCTTTGCAACTGCAACTTCAGAAAATATCGGCAAATCCATCTATATTGTATACGATGGAGATGTCATCAGTGCTCCGACCGTAAAGAGTGCGATCACAGACGGTTCTGCTGTCATCACCGGCATGGCAGATGCACAGGAAGCTGAAAATCTGGCTTCTTCCATCCGTATCGGTTCTCTGTCCCTAGAACTGCAGGAGCTGCGTTCCAACGTTGTAGGTGCTCAGCTTGGGAAGCCGCAATTTCCACCAGCTTAAAAGCAGGAGCGATCGGTCTGGCACTTGTCTGCATCTTTATGATGGTTGTTTACCTGCTGCCAGGTGTTGTTGCAGCGATCTCTCTGCTGCTGTACACCGTACTGACACTGGTTACTTTAAATGCATTTGATATCACACTGACACAGCCGGGTATCGCAGGTATTATCCTCGGTATCGGTATGGCAGTTGATGCAAATGTCATTATTTATACACGAATCCGTGAAGAAATCGCAGCCGGTAAATCCGTGAAAAGTGCGATCGATATCGGTTTCAAAAAAGCTCTGTCTGCAATCCTGGACGGAAATATCACAACCCTGATCGCAGCTATCGTGCTGGGCATCATGGGAACCGGTTCTGTAAAAGGTTTCGCATACACACTGGCAATGAGTATCATCCTGTCCATGTTCTCCGCACTGGTTATCTCCAGATATCTGGCAAAGGCATTTTATGCTCTCGGATTCCAGGATGTGAAATATTATGGATGCCCGAAAAAACATAACACCATTGATTTCCTGAAACATAAGAAGGTATTCTTTGCAATCGCGATCGTATGCATGATCTCCGGTCCGGTTGCCATGCTGATCCACAGCCAGGGCAGTGGAAAAGCCCTGAACTACAGCCTTGAGTTTATGGGCGGTACTTCTACAAACGTAACCTTCAACGAAGATTACTCCATCGAAGAGATCGATGAAAAAATTAAAACCGGTTGTACAGGAAGTAACCGGCGATGCAAATATCCAAGCTACCAAGGTAAGCGGTTCCAATCAGGTTATCATCAAGACAAGAGAACTGTCTCTGGATGAGAGAACCGAGCTTAGCCAGAAACTGAATGAAAAATTTGGTGTGGATGAATCCACAATCACCGCAGAAAGCATTTCTTCTACCGTAAGTAATGAAATGCGTCAGGATGCAATCGTTGCGGTTATCATTGCAGCCATCTGCATGCTGATCTACATCTGGCTGCGTTTCAAAGATATCCGTTTCGGTGCAAGTGCCGTTCTGGCTCTGCTCCACGACGTACTGATCGTGCTGGCATTCTATGCGATCGCCAGAATCTCTGTAGGTAATACCTTTATTGCCTGCATGCTGACAATCATCGGATACTCTATCAACGCATCTATTGTTATCTTTGACCGAATCCGTGAGAACCTGGGTAGCTCAAAGAAACACAGTGACGAAGCACTTAAAGAGATCGTAAACAGAAGTATCACACAGACGCTGACAAGAAGTATCTATACATCTCTTACAACGTTCATCACGATCGCAGCATTGTTCATTCTCGGTGTTCCGTCGATCCGTGAATTTGCAGCACCTCTGATTGTTGGTATCGTTGCCGGTGCATTCTCTTCTGTATGCATTTCCGGTCCGCTGTGGTATATACTGAAAACCAAATTCAAAAGCAAAAACAAATAAGTTTTCTGCTTCTTCAAAATAAAAAAGATGCTCTTTCCTCTGTTCGGCGAAAGGGCATCTTTTTTTCAGAAAAGGACTTTACTATGGAAAAATGGGTTGTCTCTGCAAAGCGTGCCGATTTTCAGGCAATAGCAGAAAAAATTCGGGATCGACCAGGTGACTGCAAGGCTGATCCGAAACCGTGATATTGTAGGTGAACCGGAAATCCGGAAGTATCTTTACGGAACAAAAAAGATTTCTATGATCCGCATCTGCTGAAAGATGCAGATAAACTGGTAGAGATTCTGATGTCTAAAATAAAAGAACAGAAAAAAATCCGTATCATCGGGGATTATGATATTGACGGTGTGAATGCCTCCTATATTCTGCTGAGAGGACTGCGTCGCTGTCATGCCAATGCAGATGTGGAGATTCCGGACCGGATGAAAGACGGCTATGGCATCAACGAACACCTGATCCGCTATGCATATGAAGAAGGAATCGATACCATTCTGACCTGTGACAATGGAATTGCAGCTGTGGAACAGACAAAACTGGCCAAAAGTCTTGGCATGACCATTCTGATCACCGACCATCACGAAGTACAGGAAGAAGTACCGCCTGCGGATGCCGTAGTCAATCCAAGGCAGGCAGACTGCCCTTATCCGTTCAAGCACTTATGCGGTGCAGCCGTTGCCTATAAAGTGATCTGCTGTCTTTATGAAGCTTATGGTATCCCAAAAGAAGAAACGGAAGAATTTCTGGAATTTGCCGGTTTTGCAACCGTCGGGGATCTCATGGATCTGATCGGGGAAAATCGGATCCTGGTCAAAGAAGGTTTAAAGCGGCTGAACCATACACAGAATGTCGGTATGGCATCCCTGATCCGTGCCTGCGGACTGGAAGAAAAAGAGATCAAATCCTACCATATCGGGTTTGTACTGGGACCGTGCATCAACGCTGGCGGAAGACTGGACACTGCAAAACGCTCTCTGAACCTGCTGCTTCAGAAAGACAGGGCAAAGGCAGATGTGATGGCTGCTGAACTGAAAGCACTTAATGACGAGCGAAAAGATATGACACAGACGGGGGCATAAGAAGCCATAGAGTGGATTGAAAAAGAGGGCAGAAGCCAGGATAAAGTCCTGGTTGTCTATCTTCCGGACTGCCATGAAAGCCTGGCCGGGATCATCGCCGGGCGTATCCGGGAACGCTACAACAAACCGGTGTTCGTTCTGACGGACAGCATCGACGGTGTCAAAGGCTCTGGACGTTCGATCGAGGCCTATTCCATGTTTGAAGAAATGTCAAAATGCAAAGAGCTTTACACAAAATACGGCGGACATCCGATGGCAGCCGGACTGTCGCTTCCAAAAGAAAATGTGGAAAAATTCCGTACTTTTTAAATGAGCATACCACACTGACAGAAGAAGATTTTATCCCGAAGATCACGATCGATGTACCGATGCCGATCGGCTATGTCACCGAACATCTGATCGAGGAACTCTCTGTTTTGGAACCATTTGGAAAAGGAAATGAAAAGCCTTTGTTTGCCGAAAAAATCTGAATATTTTAAGTATGCGGATTTTAGGAAAGAACAGAAACACGCTGAAAATGCAGGTGCGAAGTCAGCATGGCACCGTCATGGATGTCCTGTATTTTGGTGACATCGAACAGATTCTGACTTATATTATGCAGAAATACGGAGAATCCGAAACAGAAAAATGTTTCCAGGGGCAGGAAAATGCAGTGACCCTTTCTTTCATCTATTATCCATCTGTCAATGAATACCGTGGAAGAAAGAGCCTTCAGATGATCATTTCGCACTATTGCTGATCTTTCTGCGAAGCAGACGGAAGAGCAGCAAAGAGAAAAGACTTGCTGCAAGAACGCACAGCAGGATCAAAGCGGCGGCGTGAAGAAAGTAAGCGTCCGGCAGGATCGTGATGACCGGATCGCACGCCGGGTCAAAGATCCAGTAATCGTTGCGGAACAGGATCTTATGGAACAGTACAAAACAAAAATCCCAGTTCAAAGCGACAAGCGAGCCGACGATCAACACAAGGAACGTCGGAAATGCTGATAAAACGGCAAAGAATGGAGCATTTTTCTTTCGGATCTGCCATGCGGTCAGCAGAAGCGTAAGCGGGACCAGGACGAAGGAAGCGTATTCGATATTCAGGAAAATACGTTTCACCTCTTCAAAATGGATCTCACCTTTTTCTGACATTATAAAGTCTGAAAACGTAAGCCTGGATGGACCGGAAATGGAATTATAGTCGATCAGCTCATCGTAATTTCTGCGGATCACTTCCTCTGAATAACCACTCGTGGCAGGAATATCAAGATGATCGATGTCAAAATAATAAAGAGGGCGAAAATGCAGGGTAAACACGATCGCCATGGAAAAAATGCCAAGGGTACAGAGAAAAGCAGCGACCAGATTTTTCCAGGAAAAAACAGATCTTCTGATTTGTGGACTCATAATAGAAACAACTCCTTTATCATACTTCGGACAATCCCGGGCAGCAAATGCTTCGTTTTGTCCCTGATATTACTATAGTTCATTCTGATTTTTGCGTCAATTCACTTTTTTGCCATCTATTGACAAAAGCGAATATATTGGGGTAAAATAACAGATAGTTTTAATTATTTATAAGAATTTAACTTTCAGGAGGAAAAGAAAATGGCAGTGCCTTATAACCATAAAGCCATTGAAAAAAATGGCGTCAGAAATGGGAAGAAAATCCGGTAAATGTCAATGATGGCAAGAAACCAAAATATTACTGTCTGGACATGTTCCCGTATCCGTCCGGAAGCGGTCTTCATGTCGGACACTGGAGAGGATATGTAATTTCTGATGTATGGAGCCGCTATAAAATGCTCCAGGGTTATTACCTGATCCATCCAATGGGCTGGGACGCTTTTGGTCTCCCGGCTGAAAACTATGCCATCAAGACCGGTCAGCATCCGGCCATCTCCACCGCAAAGAACATTTCCAACATCAAACGGCAGATCAACGAGATCGCAGCTCTGTATGACTGGGATCGCGAAGTAAACACCACAGATCCTGAGTTCTACAAGTGGACCCAGTGGATCTTCGTTCAGATGTTTAAAGAAGGTCTGGCTTACGAGAAAGAATTCCCAATCAACTGGTGCCCATCCTGTAAAACAGGCCTGGCTAATGAGGAGGTTGTAAATGGCTGCTGCGAGCGCTGCGGCACACCGGTCACCAAGAAAAACTTACGTCAGTGGATGCTGCGTATCACAAAATATGCAGACCGTCTGTTGAATGATCTGGACAAACTGGACTGGCCGGAAAAAGTAAAGAAGATGCAGACCGACTGGATTGGCAAGGCCTACGGTGCGGAAGTTGAATTCCCGGTTGAAGGAAAAGACGAGAAGATTACTGTATACACAACCCGCCCAGATACACTTCACGGAGCAACATTTATGGTACTGGCTCCTGAGCACAAACTGGCAGCAGGTCTTGCAACACCGGATCAGAAAAAGCCGTTGATGCTTATATCTATGCAGCATCCATGAAATCCAACGTGGACCGTCTGCAGGATAAGGAAAAGACCGGTGTATTTACCGGAAGCTATGCGACTAATCCGCTGAACGGAGCAAAGGTTCCGATCTGGCTGTCCGACTATGTACTGGCAGATTACGGTACCGGTGCGATCATGTGTACCTGCTCATGATGACCGTGACTTTGAGTTCGCAAAGAAATTCGATATTCCGATCATCCAGGTTATCGCAAAAGATGGTAAAGAAATTCAGAATATGACAGAAGCTTACACAGAGGCTTCCGGAACCATGATCAACTCCGGTGAGTGGAACGGAATGGAATCTTCCGTACTGAAGAAGGAAGCACCGCATATCATCGAGAAGCTGGGTATCGGACGTAAGACTGTCAACTACAAACTGAGTGACTGGGTATTCTCCCGTCAGCGTTACTGGGGCGAGCCGATTCCGATCGTTCACTGCCCGAAATGTGGAAACGTTCCGGTACCGGAAGAAGAACTTCCGCTTCGTCTGCCGGATGTGGAATCCTACGAACCGACAGGAACCGGCGAATCACCGCTGGCAGCGATCGAAGACTGGGTAAACTGCAAATGCCCGAAATGTGGTGCCGCCGCAAAACGCGAGACCAATACTATGCCTCAGTGGGCAGGATCTTCCTGGTATTTCCTGCGTTATGTAGATAATAAAAACGATAAAGAACTGGTTTCCAAAGAAAAAGCTGACAAATATCTGCCGGTAGATATGTACATCGGTGGTGTAGAACATGCAGTACTGCATCTTCTGTACTCCCGTTTCTATACCAAGTTCCTGTATGATATCGGAGCTATTGATTTTGACGAACCATTCCACAAACTGTTCAACCAGGGTATGATCACCGGTAAAAACGGTATCAAGATGAGTAAATCCAAAGGAAACGTTGTTTCTCCGGATGATCTGGTAAGAGATTACGGATGTGACTCTCTGCGTATCTACGAGCTGTTCGTAGGACCGCCGGAACTGGATGCGGAATGGGATGACAGAGGAATCGACGGCGTATCCCGTTTCCTGAACCGTTTCTACAACCTGGTTATGGACAACAAAGATAAAAATATCAAAGCAAGCAAAGAGATGATCAAAGCACGCCATAAGATGATCCACATGATTACAACCCGTCTGGAGGGCTTCAGCCTGAATACTGTTATTTCCGGTTTCATGGAGTGCAACAACAACCTGATCGCGATCGCCAAGAAAGAAGGCGGCATGGACAAAGAGACTCTGGAAGCAGCCGTTCTGCTTCTGGCACCATTTGCACCGCATATGGGAGAAGAGCTCTGGGAGGAACTGGGTCATACGGATTCTGTATTCCACCACGAATGGCCGGCTCATGATGAAGAAGCAATGAAAGATGACGAAGTCGAAATTCCGGTGCAGGTAAATGGAAAGACAAAAGCAGTCATCTCCATTCCGGTTGACATCAGCAAAGAAGATGCGATCGCAAAAGCAAAAAGAAGTTCTCGGTGACAAACTTTCCGGAAACATTATCAAAGAGATCTATGTTCCGAAGAAGATTGTAAACATCGTAGCAAAATAAAACATTTGCACAGCTGTTTTTACAGCATAGATTTTGGATATGAAAAATAAAAAAGAAACATTTTATAACAGCCATTCTGGCAACATTGTTTCTGATACTGGTTTTATACCTGATTTTTCATGATTCCTTAGGTGAAATCAAAACCCAGCTTTTCCAGGCAGACAAAAAGCTCTGTTGATCCTTGTGATCTTCGGCAATCTTTATATACTGCTGGATGGCTGGGTACTTCATTATATGATTGTGAAAACCGTGAAAAATGTACCTTGTGGCAGGCCATCCGCCTGGCATATATGGTGGTGTTTTTTAATGTTACGACCTTTGCGGCGGGGACGAAACCGGCCCAGATCTATGATCTGTATCAGGAAAGCCAGATCAAACCTGGGAAATCATTTGGAATCCTGACGATGGAGTATGTATCACATAAGCTGACGATTGTACTCTATGCAGCAGTGATGCTTTGTTTTTTCATACGGTTCTTTTTCAGGCTTCAGGGATTGGAGAAAAATTATCTGCTGACAGGATTCTGGGTCAGCTTTGCTATACTGCTCTTTCTGACCATGTTCTGCATCAATCAGAAGTTTGCACCGTGGCTGCTTCGCTGCAGCGATCATATTAAAAGAAAAAATCAAAGAAAAGGCAAAAGCCGGAATTGCACAGATGGAAGATTTTTCCAAAGTCGGGAGTGTGGTAATCAAAGATAAACAGCAGTGGATAGGACTGATTTTTCGAAATGCAGTAAAAATGACCTGTCTGTATGCACTTCCTGCGGTTGCCATCTTTGCAGTTACCGGAGAAAGGCTGCCACTTTCTGTTCTGGAATGTCTGGCTTTTTTCATCCGTCATGCAGCTGCTGATCGGGTGATCCCAAGTTCCGGCGGCACAGGTTCGACGGAACTGGTCTTTCTGATGCTGTTTGGCTCTATGACAGAAAAGTCCGTCTGCGGTGCAGCAATGATCCTGTATCGCATGGCAACGTATTATCTGCCGTTTCTGATCAGTATTCCGTTACTGTTTTTTGAAAAAAAGCACCGAGGCATAGTAGCTATGCAGCAGTGCTTCTTTTTTTGCGTTATTTTTCTTTTACCTGTCGGATACCGCTGATATCAGAATCGATCACCATGGAATAATTGGTGTGATAGATCACAAAACCCGGTTTTCCGCCGTTTACTTTTTTTCACCTGTTTTTTCTCGACATAGTCAACCTCTACCTTGTCTGCACCGCGGTGGCTGGAATACCAGGCAGCCAGCCTTGCGGCTTCTTCAAAGGTACGGTCCGGCGGCAGCCCCCTGACCTGCTTTCACAATGACATGCGATCCCGGGGCACCTTTTTTGCATGGAACCACCAGTCGTTTCCGGTGGCAATCTTAAAGGTCAGTTCTTCGTTCTGATGATTATTTTTTCCGACATAGATATCATAACCATCCGAAGAAAGATAGTGGAACGGTTTTGATGTGATCTTCACACGCTTTCCGGTGTATTTCCGGCGGATGTAGCCGTACTGTGTCAGTTCTTCTTTGACCTGTACCAGATCTTCTTCATTCAGGGCAATATCAAGAGCTGTGGAAATGGATTCCAGATGCTGGATCTCTTCTTTTGTCTCTTTGATAAGATGTTCCAGTGCCTCGTAGGTACGTTTCAGTTTTCCGTAACGGTCGAAATATTTTTTGGCGTTTTCCTGTGCAGTCAGTGTCGGATCGAGCGGTATTTTTACCGTTTCACCGGTGTAATAGTTCACTGCGGAAAGTTCTCTGCTTCCAGGTACTGCTTCATATCCATACGTGTTTAAAAAAGTTCTCCGTAAATGCGGAATTTATCGCGTTTTTCCGTGTCCTTTAACTGTTTTTTCTGAAGATCGTATTTTTACGGCTGCGATCAAGTGCCGTTTGGACGATACGGCGAAGATCGGAAGATTTCTGGCGGATGCGTGTGATCGTATTCTTTTCCGCATAATACCTTTCCAGGACTTCTGACATCGTATCGTAAGTTTCCGTGTGCATGTCCTGATACTGGGTAAGCAAAAAGGCTGCATATTCCAGCGGAACTTTTCCGTCATAGACAATATTCGGCATAAAAGCATGGGTTTCAAGATCCTCCATCATCCGTTTCAGGGTATGGAAAAGGTGGAGCTGCTCGATCTCCTGAAAAGAATTTGCACTCTGATCCGACTCCAGGTTGCTGCGGTGGCAGAGTTCTTCGGCAATCAGCGGACTGATACCTGTCAGGGTTGTATAGATCGCCTTTGAGAGCGGCATCGGCTTCTGGCAGACACTGCTGAAAAATTCTTCTTCTGTGATCGTCTGTGGATCGTACTTATGTTGCGTTTCCGGGATAAAATACATCCGCCCCGGAAGGACTTCACGCACGGAGCTGACCTGTGCGGAGACATGTTTGATGGAGTCCAGGATCATGCCGTCCTCCTGGCAGAAAATAATATTACTGTACTTTCCCATCAGCTCCATGATCAGAAGCTTGCGGCAGATATCACCCAGTTCATTTAAATGCTCAATCTCCATATTTAAGATACGTTCCATGCCAGGCTGCCAGATCCTGAGGATGCGTCCGCTTCCAATATGCTTACGCAGCAGCATACAGAAATTCAGGCGCAGTCATAGGACCGGTCTTGTTCTGATCTGTCAGATAGACCAGCGGAAGGCTCGCACTAGCAGAAACAAGGAGACGGTATTGTTTACGGTTATTTTTTATAGTAAGCATCAGCTCATCTTTTTCCGGCTGTGCGATTTTGTTGATTTTTCCGCCTGCAAGAGCATGATTCAGTTCCCATGCCATGCAGGAGATGACGGTTCCGTCAAGTGGCATATCAATTTCCTCACTTTCTGAATATTAAGACGGTTGAGTCAAAAGATGCCGTACGGATCCTAAAGCCATAAACCGCTCCTGTGCAAGCACATTGATGTTTCTGACTTTTGATCCCGACATTTTTTACTATCATAACATTTTATCGGGAGAAGAACAATATTTCTTTGGAAAAGCTTGCTATACCATGACAGCATATGTTAAAATCAGACAAATCCTTTGTGCTTTTGAAGAGGGAAAAGTGACAAAGAAAACAAAAACAGGAGGATATTATTTATATGAAAAAAGAAAAAGTGGGAACTGGCTGCCATGACAGCTGTAACAGCTTTTCTGATGCTTGGAACAAAAGCAGAAGCACTGGATGATGCCTATCGTATGCCTCAGCTTTCCGGTGTCACAAAAACCTGGGTTTATCAGGGAGAAACTTCTGATCAGAACTGGGAGCGTATGCTTGCGGATGACCAGGAGGACGGCGATCTTACGTCCGTGATCAAAAGCAGCGGAAGTGTCAATACGTCCAAAACAGGAACTTATGTGCTCTCCCGAAGTGTAACCGATTCAGATCAGCATACTGCTGCACTCGATACGCAGGTTACGGTGCTGGATAGAAATGCATCTGAAGAAGAGAAAAGCATTCAGCGTATTTTGTATACACTTCCGGATGCATCACATCTGACCGGGATCGGGTTCAACCGCGGCTATTATCACGACCGTCAGAATCTCGGACTGTGGATGCCGCATGGGAGCAGTCTTCAGATCCGTATCGTCAATGCAGAGGAATTTCAGCAGGATCTTACTGTTCAGTTTAAAAACGATGATTCGCAGACAGAGTCTTCCGCGACCATTCCAAAAGATGGCAGCTGGGTGACTTTATCCAATACGTTCACCGGTGATAATGGAGAAGAAAGTGCCGACAGCGTGCCGTTTATCACAACACCGAAAAATACGGCCGTTCAGCCGGTTATCGAATACCGATGGACCGACGATCTGAAAGAAATCCCATATTATCGCTACGGAGATTCCCAGCAGGCATTTTTGAATCCTGGGATAAAAGCCAGGCACCATTTGCGATCATAGAGGGAAGTGCCGCAACGTTCCTTGTTCCGATCTGTGACCGAAATAACATTCTGAACTCTTCCTATGGCAACAAAAAAAGAAGTTTACCGTTTCAAAACATTGGATGAAATGCTGGACTGGTATGCATCCTTTGTAAAACAGTACGATGCTTATTCCGGTCTTGACTATTATGCAGAAGATCCGTGGAATCAGGATATCCGGGCGAAATTTTTCATCAAGGCAAATGCTCATGGTGCCGGACAGGCCTATTATACGACCGACCACAGTGCCTACAACGGAAAAAGTCTTCAGACTTATCTGGTGAAAGACTGGATTTCGCTTCATGAATTTGGTCATGGATATGAAGGTGCGATCGCATCACAGGAAAATCCGTTCGTAGAGACAACCAACAACATCCTCGGTTATTATTTTGAGCCAACTTACCGACCGGCTGAAGACTTTGGCTGGCTGCTCGGTGAGTTTTCCGGCACAAAAGTGAACGTTATGCACAGCTTGGAAACCGCATGAAAGAAAGCCTTGCTTCCAGCAATACGTTTGCCGATATTGTATCCGATCCATGGCATTACAACGTAAGCCTTTATATGTTTACCAACCTCATGGACAAACTCGGTCCGCAGCAGGCTGTTTCCGCAATGCATTCTCATTACCGGGAAGTTTATTATAAAACCGGCAAAAAATGGGATCATCCGACGCCCTTGCGGAAAGTCTGGACAGCCTGGATTATAACGTGCTTCCTTACTTTGCATCCTGGCATATCCTCCCGTCAGGAAGGATTGCCGATCAGGTCTATGCGATGGACAAGCCGATGATCTATTATCTCAAGGAACTGATCCCGGACGATGCTGCGTGTGAGAAAACAAGGGTAGCACTTGGACTGGACGGCATCTACAGTCTGGTAAGCACCGATGACCTGGCAGATACCGGATATACCAGCAAAGTCCGTTTGAATATTCAGATCGATGATCTGACACAGATCAAAGGCAAAACGATCCGGATCAAAAACGGCAGCAAGATTGTAAAAGAAGTGATTGTTTCTTCAGGTGAAATACAGCTGGAACTTCCGGTCGGTATCTATGAACTTGAGATGCCGCTGCCAAAGGAAACCGCTTATCAGTACGATAACGAATATTTGATCGCATCCGCCGGAAACGTATCAAAAACAGTCTCCTATACCAGACAAACCGGAAATCCGCTGGCAGACGATATGCAGATTCAGATGCTTGGCCTTGGGGGATGCATCCGTAGCATCCGTCAAGATTGATACAAACATGCAAAAACTGACTTGGACGGTGAATAGTACCACACCGCATTTTTATCTGGATGGTACTTACATCAGCATCCGTGTACTTGATCCGGATGGAAATGAGCTTTTGAACCAGTCTTTGCAGGCGAATGAAAAAGCAGATGGCGGAAACTTTGAGATCGATTTTAAAACAGGTTCCACGCTGATTCTCTATCACCGAGAGGCAAGAGGAAGACAGCGTTTTGTAAGTTCCTACACCGGCGAGTCTTTAGAAGAATATCAGCTTGCAGCAGCTGACCAGACTGCCACTTACCGTATGACAGACAAAGGCCTGATGCAGGACGACTGGAGCAAAGAAAAACAGATGCAGGTTTATCTGCAAAGTTTAGAACAGTATTCTGCCTTTCTGATGAGCCATATCACAAAGGCTGAGATCGCCGATTCAGAAAAATATCATAATGAAAAAGACAACACTTTTGCTTGCATATGAAAAACTGGATCAGGCAGCAGCAGACAATTATCGGAACAGCTACGGTATTCTGATCGGACAGAAACCGGAAGTCTCTTATGGTTACACACAGATCGCACCGGAGCATTTAAAAGGAAGTGCTGACAGTGAACATCCGGGAGAAGAGGCTTCTCTGGCCGTTGACGGAAAAAAAAAGATACTATATGGCACAGCAATTATGGAAACGGCACAAAAGCAGATATTGTCGGCAATAAAAACAATACCTACACCATTCTTCTGGATCAAAAGACGGATATCGGAAAACTGACTTACCTTCCAAGACAGACCGGAAATAATAACGGAATTATTTTGAAATATGAACTTTCCTACAGTCAGACAGAAGATGGTGATGATTTCCAGATCATCCCTCTGGCAGACAATACCTGGGCAAATAACCGGACAGAAAAAAGTGTTTCTCTGGATCTTGCAGATGTAAGAAGAATCCGCATCCGTGCACTTTCCACGGCCGGAACCCCTGCAGATACCTATATTTCCGCAGCTCAGTTTTCTCTTTATGAAAAATACAGTATCTACGACAAACATACGTATCTCAGTGATCTTTATCAGACGCCTGACGAAAATGGAAACACGGTAAAAGAAAACGCAAATGCCGACGGGACAGCGATCACACTGAAAACAAACGAAAAAAGAACGAACCTTTGAAAAGGGAATTGGCATGAGATCCGGTGATACTGCCGTCTGGGATATCTCAGGGCTGAACAGCGATGCACTCTCCTTATGGATCGGTATGAATAAAAAAGGAACTTCTGATGCATCAGTACAGATTTACGGCGACGGAACGTTGCTTTACACTTCTGTTCCATTTAATGGAAGTGACAATGCCATTTCCGTTTATCTGGATATCACCGGCGTAAAGATTTTAAAATTCTGTGCAGACGGCAAAAACGGATCAGAACAGATCGCTCTTGCAGATGTCATGCTTGAAAATCAGAAAGACAAAGAAACCCTGAATTTAAAAGTCGGGGATCAGGCAGTGTTTCTTCGAAACACTTCCCTACACCGGAAGACCGCGGACAAGCAACGTTTGTCAGCAGTGATCCTTCCGTGGCAACGGTAAATGAAAGGGGTGTTGTGACCGCACACAGTACCGGAAGTGCAACGATCCAGGTAAAATTTGGCAGCAATGAGACAGTTGTATGCAAAGTAACTGTAACAGAAAAGCCAAAGAAAAAGGAACCAGAAACACCGGATACGGAAAACAGGATACCTTCTGTATCTGACAGACCGGAAACACCGGAAAGCGGCAACACCAGACCATCGCAAAAGGTTCCTTCTGTTGGCAGTGTGAAAAAAAATTAAATGGTGTCCACTATACTGTTACAAAAACTTCCGCAAAAGGCGGAACGGCGGAAGTAACGAAAATAACCGGCAAAAAACGCAAGATTACCATTGCATCCGAAGTGAAGATCAACGGATTTTCTTTCAAAGTTACTTCCGTCCGGAAAAATGCCGCTAAAAACAACAAAAAGATCAGCACTCTGACTATTGGAAAAATATCATTTCCATCGGTGCAAACAGTTTTTCCGGATGCAAAAATTTAAAGAATATTACACTTAAGGGAACAAAATCCATAAAAATCAAAGCAAAAGCACTGGCAGGTACTTCCAGAAAGATAAAGATAACCGTACCCAAAAAAAATTTCTGCAAGGGCATTGAAAAAACTGAAAAAGAATCTGCAAAAAAGCCGGGATCAGCAAAAAGCTGTTTATCAAAAGAAATGATCCGTATAGTATAAAAAGAAAAAGAAATACGGTCAAAGCTTGACGGAAAAGTCAAAAATATGCTATGCTTATCCAAGAATAGTTTGTGCATATTAAACAAAAACCGTTTTGAATTATGCAAAACTATTTTTCTGGTATTGTCTATTTTCTAAAGAAGGGAGAATGAAAATGAAAACAAGACATAAAATCATGAGTTTCTTGCTTTCAGGTGCTATGGTATTCAGCCTGTTGCCGGCATCGGCAATTGGTACAGTAAAGGCAGCTTCTGTGAATTATGCACTGACTGCAACAGCAACCGCATCTGGAAGTGAAACATCGGCATTTGGTCCGGAAAAGGCAAAAGACGGAGATACAACAACAAAACTTCCCGCTGGGCAAGTGAAGAACGTGATGCAAGTGAGAGCAATCCACACTGACTGGCCATGGATCTTGGTGAAGTCAAGACTGTAAACAGTGTTATCATCACCTGGGAGAGACGAAATCCAACCAATTATGCAATCGAAACTTCCGAAGACGGAAGCACATGGAAAGCGGTAAAAACTTTTACTTCTGCTCCTGCGGAAAAAAAGCAGATCATCAATCTGGATAATCCGGTGCAGACCAGATATATCCGTGTCCGCATCAATACGTTTAACCCAACCGCAGAAGGCATTACCTGGAAAACAGTTTCCATCTATGAATTTGAAGTTTATGGGGAAAAACAGAGCAGCGGAAGTGAAGTCTGGGATGCTCTGAACAATCTGACTGTAAAAGCAGGAGACAAAAAGTTGAATCTTCCGACCGTAGAGGGTGGAAAAGTAGAAGCCTATGCAGACTATGAACAGATCATCGACACAGACGGAACCATTTATCAGCCTCTGGAAGATAAGACCGTTTCTGTTGAATTTAAAGTTACCGATCAGAACAACAAGGTAACAAAAAAAGAGATTGCAATTACCGTTCCTGGAACGCATACAGCGACCGCAGATGAGAATGCAAAACCTGCCGTTCTTCCGGAACTGGCAGAGTGGGCAGGTGCTACCGGCAATTTCACCATCTCGAAAAACTCACGCATCGTGATCAATGCTGCTGACAAAGATACACTTTCTTCCATGGCAGAAGCATTTGCAGCAGATTATAAAGACATTGTCGGAAACGATATTTCCGTTGTATATGGAAGTGAAAGCGATGTGAAAGCAGGAGATTTTTATTTTGCATTGACAGCAAAAGGAAAAGGCCTGAAAGACGAAGGTTATCTCTCACAGATCGGAGATTCCATCAAAACAGAATCCGAGACTGCAACAGGTGCTTACTGGGCAACCAGAACCTTCCTGCAGATTCTGAAGCAGAACAAAACAACGATCCCGAAAGGAACAACCAGAGACTATCCAAAATACAAAGTCAGAGGTGTGATCCTGGATGTCGGACGAAAAGCAACCGAACTTCAGACCGTAAAAGATGTTGCGGCAACAATGTCCTGGTACAAGATGAATGACTTACAGGTACATCTGAATGATAACCTGATCTTCCTTGAGGACTACTGGGATACCAATGCGGAGACTACGATGCAGAACAGCTTTACAAAGGCCTACGCTGCTTTCCGTCTGGAATCTTCTGTAAAAATGATGAAGGTAAAACTGCGACAGCAACCGATCTGTATTATACAAAAGATCAGTTCCGCAGCCTGATCAAAGATTCCAGAACGATCGGTGTCAATATCGTTCCGGAAATCGATGTACCGGCACACGCACTGGCATTTACAAAAACATTCCAGAACTGTGCTTTAAAGAAAATGAATTCCAGCAATTGGAAACGTCCACTGACAGATCATCTGGATCTTTCCAAACCGGAATCCACGCAGCTGGCAAAAAATATCTTCTCCGATTATATTGATGGAGAAAATCCTGTTTTCGATGAACAGACAACCGTACATATCGGTGCGGATGAGTACGAAGACGATGCAACCCTGTACCGCAATTTTGTAAATGAAATGGATGATTATATGAAGTCCAAAAACCGAAAAATGCGTATGTGGGGCGGTCTTACCAGAATCAAGTCTGATACAGAAGTCCGCGGCGATGGTGTGGAGATCAATGTATGGAGCAAAGACTGGGCAGATCCTGCGGAAATGTACAATCTTGGCTTTGAACTGATCAACTCTCTGGACTCCAATGTATATATCGTTCCGGCAGCAGGATACTATGCAGATTATCTGAATGCTGCAAGCCTCTATGCAAACTGGAAACCGAATGTATTTAAAAGCGGTAATTTAAATACAACGATTCCGGCCGGTGATCCGCAGATGATCGGTGGTGCTTACGCACTGTGGAATGACTCCATCGATACCAGAGGAAACGGTGTCACAGACTATGATGTCTTTGACCGTATCTACCAGCCGATGTCTGCACTGAGTGAAAAACTCTGGGGCGAAGGCACAAAGACATACAACGAAGTAAAAGCAACCACTGCAAAAGTTTCCACTGCTCCGAACACCAATCCGTATCATGAAATTGAGAGTGCGGGAAGTACTTACGCAGAATACAATTTTGACAAAGAAGACGGAAGTGATGCTTCCAAGAACAAATACAATGCAGTGTCTGCTGAACATGCAACTTACACAGAAGGAAAAGTCGGCAAAGCCCTGTCTATGAAAAGTGATACCTGCATTGAAACACCGCTTGACAAATCTCCGGCAGGAACCAGCCTTTCCTTCTGGGTGAAAAAAGGCAGCAGGAGGATCCTCTGATGAACAGGTTCTGTTTGAAGGTTCTTCCACACTTGGTGATTACACGATCAAAGCCGTTCAGAAGAATACCGGAAAAGTCGGATATTCCAGAGAAGGTTATGATTATTCCTTTGACTATACACTTCCGGAAGATGAATGGGTACATCTGACGATCAAAGGCTATAAAGACAAAGCAGAACTGTATGTAAACGATTCTGATACAGCTATTCCGGCTGTTATGGATACTGCAACAAAGCTTGGTACACAGTACCGTCTTGCAACATTAAACATCCCGATCAAATACATCGGAAGCACGACTGGAAACAGTTTCAATGGTCTGATCGATGAAATCGAACTGACAAACGATCAGGATGACAGCATCATCCCTACAACGGATTTTAGCTTTACCTGTGATAATGAGCAGAATCCGGCACAGGGCAAAGACGGTCCGATCTCCAATGCATTTGACGGAGATATTACTACCTTATGGCACAGCCAGTACTCACCATCCATAAAAGCACTTCCGGCAACCTTTACCGTAGATATGGGAAAAGAATATAAGATCAACAAACTGACTTATGTTCCAAGACAGTCCGGCGGAGCAAACGGATATATCACAAGCTATGATTTGTATGTCAAGAAAGCAGAAAATGATGACTGGACACAGGTTGTAACAGATGGTGTATGGGCATCTGATACAAAAAGAAAAGACCGCAAAATTCAACACAGTTGATGCAAGATATATCAAATTTGTTGCAAAAGAGGGAAGCAATGGTTTTGCCACTGCAAGCGAATTCCATATACATCAGGTTCTGAATGAAGAACAGGAAGTAACAAAAGCTCAGGAAGCATTGAATGAAGCGGTAAATGACAGCAGCATAAAAGGTATTTATGAAGCAGGAAATGCAGACGGAACGTATACAAGTGCAAGCTGGACAGCATTCAAGGAAGCATACGAAGCAGCAAAAGCACCATCTGAAGGAGCAAGTGCAGAAGAACTGAAGACACTGCTGACAAATCTCCAGAGTGCAAAAGCGGGTCTGAAAAATGCAGCCGTAGAATCAGCAAAAGAAACACTGAAAGCAGAAGTAGATAAAGCAGAGAATAAGAATATCTATGAAGCTGGTAATGCAGACGGTACTTACACAAAAGACAGCTGGACAGCGTTCAAAGAAGCATACGAAGCAGCAAAAGCACCATCTGAAGGAGCAAGTGCAGAAGAACTGAAGACACTGCTGACAAATCTCCAGAATGCAAAAGCAGGTCTTAAGAAGTCACAAACAGAGACACCACCTACTCCAAACCAGACGGAAACACCGGCTACACCTGGACAGACAGAAAAACCATCTACACCGGAAAAACCGACCGTTGTTCAGAAAGTAAGCAAGAATGTGACTTACCGTGTTCTGGATACAAAGAAAAAAACAGCAGCTGTTGTTGGTGTCGGAGGCAAAAAAAAGGCAAAAAAGTTACTTCTGTGACCATCGCAAAAACAGTGAAGATCAATGGCGTTACCTATAAAGTAACCAAGATTGGCAAAAACGCATTCAAAGGCTGCAAGTATCTGAAGAAAATTACAATCGGAAGTAATGTGAAGAAGATTGAAAAAAGGTGCATTTGCAAACTGCCGAAAACTTGCAAGTATCAATATGAAAAAGGCAAATGGAATCACATCCATCGGAAGCAAGGCTTTCAGCAAGATCAATGCAAAAGCAAAAGTGAGCGTACCTTCAAAAAACTTTCCAAATATACAAGAATGCTGAAAAAAGCTGGACTTCAAAGAAAGCGGTTATTAAAAATAGAAATATGCTTTAAAAGCATATCTTCTGGAAAAAAGAGACGGAGAGAACAAAATCTGTTTTCTCCGTCTTATTTTTTTTGTTTTTCGGTTGACGCTTCCGACGCTTTCGACTATAATAAAAATAGTATGGCTTTCTATGCCGCAATTTTGAAAGAAAAAAGCGAATATAATTATGATAAAAAGTATGACAGGCTTTGGAAGATATGAAAATCACCAGGGCGACCGCAAGTTTACGGTTGAGATGAAGTCCGTCAACCACCGCTATTTTGATTCCAACATCAAAATGCCGAAAAAACTCAGTATTTTTGAATCTGCTATTCGAAATCTTCTCAAAGAATATATACAGCGTGGAAAAGTTGATATTTTTATTACTTATGAGGATTTCACAGAAACCAATGTGTCTTTGAAATACAACGAGAACATTGCAGCAGAGTATGTAAAATATTATCAGCAGCTTTCGGAAAAATTTGATCTGCCAAATGAGAGCCGTGCCTCCGTGATCGGACGCAGTCCGGAAGTTTTCACAATGGAAGAGCAGCCGGTAGATGAACAGGAGATCTGGGCAGTCCTTGAAACAGCACTTCGTGGGGCATGCGAGCAGTTTGTAGAATCCCGCATTCGGGAAGGAGAAAATCTGAAGCTGGATCTGATTGAAAAACTGGACGGTATGCTTACCGATGTGGCAGCGATTGAAAAGCGTTCCCCGGAAATTCTTCAGGCATATCGCACCAAACTGACTGAAAAAGTAAAAGAACTGCTTCGTGACACACAGCTCGAGGAGAGCCGTATCGCAACAGAAGTGATTCTTTATGCAGACAAAATCTGCACGGATGAAGAAACGGTTCGTCTGCACAGCCATATCGAGAGCATGAAACAGACACTGCAAACCGGCGGAAGCATCGGCAGAAAACTGGACTTTATAGCCCAGGAAATGAACCGGGAGGCAAATACTATTTTGTCCAAGGCAAACGACCTGGAAACTTCCAATCTTGCGATCAATCTGAAAACAGAGATTGAAAAAGTAAGAGAGCAGATCCAGAATATAGAATAGGGGGGATACGATTGTCAGGATTGATCAATATCGGGTTTGGCAATGCAGTCAATACCGCCAAAGTCGTGGCAGTCATCAACCCGGATGCAGCACCGGTCAAACGTCTGGTGTCCCATGCAAGAGAAGAGGGACGCTTCATTGATGCCACACAGGGGAAGACGTACCAAGGCTGTGATCATCACGCAGGAAGACCATATCATTCTGTCGGCACTGCAGCCGGACACGATCGCAAAACGTTTTTCACAAAAAGATGCATTTCAGGAACGAGAGGCTCAAGGAGGCAGTTTATGAATAAAAAAGGCATTCTGATTATTTTGTCCGGATTTTCCGGAGTAGGAAAAGGAACCGTTGTCAGACGTCTTCTTTCCGATTACGATAATTACGCACTTTCCATTCCCGCAACAACACGAAAACCACGTGAAGGAGAAGAAGATGGGGTGTCGTATTTTTTCAAGAGCAAAGAAGAGTTTGAACAGATGATAAAAGAAGACTCTTTTATCGAACATGCCAGATATGTTGAAAATTACTATGGTACGCCAAAAGCATATGTACAGGAACAGTTAGATGCCGGAAAAGATGTGATTCTGGAGATTGAGATCCAGGGGCTTTAAAAGTAAAAAGAAAAATACCCTGATGCTCTGATGCTGTTTCTGGTTCCGCCGGATGCACAGACTTTAAAAGAACGTCTGGTTGGCCGTGGCACGGAAACCGCCGATGTCATCCATGACCGTCTGGACCGTGCAGCACAGGAAGCCCAGGAAATGGGCTCTTATGAATACATTATTGTAAATGATGATCTGGCTACCTGTGTGAAACAGGTGCACGAATTGATACAGAGTGCACACTGTAAGAAATCCCACAATACAGCATTTATCAAAGAACTGCAGCAGGATATGAACTGCTTTTTGAAAGGAGAATGATTTTATGTTACATCCATCTTACACAGACTTAATGAAAGTTGCAAACAGTGAAGTAAATGAAGGCGAAACACCTGTCGTAAACAGCCGCTATTCTATCGTAATGGCAACGGCAAAACGTGCCAGAGAACTGATCGACGGTGCACCGGCACTGGTATATAGCGACGGCAAAAACCGCTGTCCATCGCAGTAGAAGAATTAGATAAAGGAAAGATCAAAATCCTGGCTGAAGATGAGAGCGGTGAAGATGAAGAATAAGAAAATTTTATTTATCTCTCTTGGCTGTGACAAAAACCTGGTTGATTCGGAAGTGATGCTTGGCATCCTCGCTGACCGCGGCTTTGAGATGACGGACACGGAAGTCGATGCGGATATTATCATCATCAACACCTGCTGTTTTATCAATGATGCTAAAGAAGAAAGCATCAACACGATCCTGGAAATGGCAGAATATAAAAAGACCGGTCCGTGCAAGGCTCTGATTGTAACGGGCTGTCTGGCACAGCGTTATAAACAGGAGATTGTCGATGAAATACCGGAAGTCGATGCGGTGATCGGTACTTCCAAGTACGATGAGATTTTTGATGCAGTAGATCAGGCTTTAAAAGGTTCTCATTTTCTGGATGTAGATGATCTTGACCGGCTTCCGTCCGTACCCGGCAAGCGTATTCTAACAACAGGCGGGCATTATGCACATCTGAAGATTGCAGAGGGATGTGACAAGCACTGTACCTACTGTATCATCCCGAAGATTCGCGGCAATTACCGCAGCGTCCCGATGGAGCAGTTACTTGCAGAAGCCGCTTCGCTTGCAGAGCAAGGTGTAAAAGAGCTGATTCTGGTTGCCCAGGAGACGACACTGTACGGCGTGGATCTTTACGGCAAAAAGTCTCTGCATATTCTGCTCAAGGAACTTGCCAAGATCAAAGGTATCCGTTGGATCCGTATCCTGTACTGCTATCCGAAGAGATATATCCGGAACTGATCGAGACGATCAAGAATGAGAAAAAAGTCTGTCACTATCTGGACATGCCGATCCAGCATGCCAGCGATGCCATTCTCAAACGCATGGGAAGACGCGACAAAAGCACAGTTAAAGAAACCGTTTCCCTTCTTCGAAAAGAGATCCCGGATATTGTTCTGCGAACCACGCTGATCGCCGGCTTTCCGGGAGACACAGGAGCAGCATGAAGAACTGATGGAATTTGTCGATGAGATGGAGTTCGAACGCCTTGGCGTCTTCGCTTATTCACCGGAAGAAAACACACCGGCAGCCTCTATGCCGGATCAGATCCCGGAGGAAATAAAAGAAGAGCGAAGAGATGCTATCCTCGAACTTCAACAGGAGATCGCTTTTGATAAAGCAGCCGATATGGTCGGACGTACCTTATATGCCATGATCGAGGGAAAAGTAGCGGATGAGCCTGCCTATGTTGCAAGAACCTATGCCGATTCCCCCGGATATTGACGGTTATGTCTTTGTCAACCAGACTGAAATAAAGCTGGTTATCATATCCGACGATTTTAGAAATTTCATTGATGGAATAGGTTGTTGTTTCAAGTAACATCTGGGCATTGTTAATTCGGATTCCCACAATAAACTGCATTGGTGTAGAACCTGTATATTTTTTGAAATTTCGGATAAACCAGCTGACACTCATGCCTCGTGAGGCAGCATAATCATCAATATTGATATTTTGATTGTAGTTTTCACTGAAAAAGGTAACTGCATTATCCATCTCATGATCAAGATATTCATTTTTTAATATGTGCTCTCTTGTCAGTTCCCGGTGGAAACTAATCAGAAGATGACGTAGCAAAAGGACAAGCATTTCCTCATAATTGTCTTGACAGCGTTGGAGCTCGATAATGATACGTTTGAAAATTTGTTCATATTCATTAGATGTACCCACTTGAAAGACACGTTCTTTATCCGGAAACCCATATTGACGTAAGATATTTTTCACATTGCTTCCTGTGAAGTGAATCCAGTATACTTCTGCCTTATCTTCTCCGTAATATTCATATTTCTGAAGTTCTTTCGGTCTGTACAGTACAATGTTGCCGGCTGGAACAATCGTTTCGTTATTTACATTATCAAAATGAAAATGCCCACAACCAGCAGTGATATATATAATCTGATAATCCAGACGACCCCTTGGACGGTAGGTAGGAAGTTTGGGATGTCTGGAAAGACGGTAAGTACCACAGCTACCGACAATCAGCGGACGACTTTTGTCTTTGAAATCCATATGTGAGTGGTTCAAATAACCGGTGTTCAAATACATAGGACAGCACCTCTTTTCGCACTTTTTATCATTGTATCATTTAGTGCATATTTTGTCTAATCCAATTTATAGACATATTTTGCGGATTAGGATAAGCTATATATATAGCATAACTAAGGAACGTAAACAAAAAAGTAAAGTATAAGGTTTGCTTTAGGGAAACAAAGAACAAAAAAGTATATGTATTGGAGGAGAGTTATTTATGATCGTACCACGTTATTATGAGAATCTAAGCGTACTGCACGAAAACACAATGCCAGCCAGAGCCTATTATATTCCGGCATCCAAAAGAATGGATAACTTGGTGGAACACAGAGAAGAATCAGATCGTATGCAGTTATTGAATGGAACTTGGAAATTCCAGTATTTTAACAGCATCTATGACATTCAGGATTCTTTCTTTGAGAAGAATTATGATACAGAAAATTTTGATGAGATTCAGGTTCCAAGTGTATGGCAGATGGCAGGATATGATACACACCAGTATACAAACATCCGGTATCCGTTTCCGTTTGATCCACCATATGTGCCACAGGATATTCCGTGTGGAGCTTATGTACATACTTTTGAGTACAGTAGAGATGAGAAAGCGCCAAAAGCTTTTTTGAACTTTGAAGGAGTAGACAGTTGCTTTTACGTATGGATCAATGGCTCTTATATAGGATACAGCCAGGTTTCACATATGACCAGTGAGTTTGATGTTACCGATGTACTTCAGGATGGAACGAATACGGTGGCAGTGTTGGTAATGAAATGGTGTGATGGTTCCTATTTGGAAGATCAGGACAAATTCCGTATGAGTGGTATTTTCCGGGATGTGTACATTTTGAAACGCCCAAAACAGGCAATCAGTGATTATCATATTAAAACAAGAATTGAGGATATGCTTGCGAAAGTAGAAATTGAAATGAAATTCTACTCTCCCTTAAATGTAAAAATTTCGATTGAAGATAGAAACGGAGCAGTTGTAGCACTAGGAAGTATTGCTGAAGAAGGAACAGCTGTATTAGAAATCGCAAGTCCGGAACTTTGGAATACAGAAAATCCATATCTATATAAACTGATTCTTGAAACAGAGAATGAAGTAATTGTAGATCACATTGCATTAAGAAAGATAGAGATTAAAGACCAGGTTATTTATTTAAATGGACAGAAGATTAAATTCCGTGGTGTCAATCGACATGATTCTGATCCGGTTACTGGATTTACAATCAGTCTGGAACAGATTACAACCGATCTTACGTTAATGAAGCAGCATAATTTTAATGCGATCCGTTCCAGCCACTATCCGAACGCACCATTTTTCTATGAAATGTGTGACAAGTATGGATTCATGGTAATAGATGAAGCAGATATTGAAGCTCATGGTCCATTTATGATCTACAGAAGAGAAGACACCGATTACAATCGGTTCAAACGATGGAATGAGAAGATTGCAGATGATCCGGTATGGGAAGAGGCAATCGTTGATCGCGTAAAACTCATGGTGGAACGTGACAAAAACCGTTTCTGTATTGTCATGTGGTCAATGGGAAATGAGAGTGCTTATGGCTGCAACTTTGAAAAAGCACTGGAATGGACAAAGAATTTTGATCCAGACCGCATCACACAATATGAGAGTGCAAGATACCGTAATTATGATGAAACATATGATTACAGCAATCTGGATGTGTACAGCCGGATGTACCCAGCGCTTTCCGAAATTCAGGAATATCTGGATAAAGATGGAAGCAAACCCTTCCTTTTGGTAGAGTACTGTCACAGTATGGGAAACGGACCTGGAGATTTTGAAGATTACTTCCAGATGATTCAGGATAATGATAAAATGTGCGGCGGCTTTGTCTGGGAATGGTGTGACCATGCGATTGCTCATGGAACTGCTGAGAATGGAAAGACTATATATGCTTATGGGGGCGACCATGGCGAAGAAATTCATGATGGCAACTTCTGTATGGATGGATTAGTATATCCGGACAGAACGGTACATACAGGACTTTTGGAATACAAGAATGTTTATCGCCCGGCAAGGGTTATTTCCTATGACAAAGAAAGCGGAGAACTGGTGCTTCATAACTACATGGATTTTGATGACTTGAAAGATTATGTGAAGATTAGTTATGAGCTGACACAGGATGGTCTTGTGATCAGCAAAGGCATACTTCCGGAGTTTTCTGTGGCACCACATGGGGAAGGAAAAACAAACCTGAAGATCAATGTTCCAGAGAATGGGAAATGTTATTTAAAACTTATTTACCATCTGAAAAAAGAATTGCCACTGTTGGATGAAGACCATATTCTTGGATTTGATGAAATTGAGGTAAGTAAAGAGGATACAAAATGTAAACTTGCAGAGAAATGGATACCAAAAACAGTAGTGGACTCTGAATTACAGGTAAATGAAAATGATACACAGATTCATATCAAGGGGCGTGAATTTGCTTATACCATAGACAAACGTACTGCACTCTTTACAGAGATGAAATTCGCAGGGCGGGAATACTTGAACCATCCGATGGAATTAAATATTTGGAGAGCTCCAACAGATAACGATATGTACATCAAGTCTGAATGGAAGAAAGCCCACTATGATAAGGCTTACACAAGAGCCTATACGACAGAGGTTGTGCAGGGAAAACATGGTGTGAAGATTACAAGCCATGCTTCCGTTGTGGCAGAGACAGTACAGAAGATTCTTGATGTGACGATTACATGGAAAATAGAAGTTGCTGGAAAGATTGATGCAGATATTGCAGTAACAAAAGACGATGAATTCCCGGATCTTCCGAGATTTGGTGTGAGGATGTTCCTGGATAAAAAACTTTCAGCTGTAAGATACTTTGGAATGGGACCACAGGAAAGTTATTGTGATAAACATCAGGCTGCGAGCCACGGTTTATACCGGGCAGATGTAGGGGATTTACATGAGGACTATATCCGTCCACAGGAAAATGGAAGCCATTATGATTGTGAATATGTAGAGCTTAACAACAGCCGATATGGAATTGTGGCATCCGCAGAAAAGGCATTTTCATTCAATGCTTCTTATTATACACAGGAAGAACTTGAGAAGAAAACGCATAATTATGAATTAATAGAATCAGATAGTGTAGTATTCTGCGTTGACTACGCATTAAATGGCATTGGTTCTAATAGTTGTGGTCCAGTTGTATTGGATCAGTACCGATTTGATGATGTATTATTCCGGTTCCAGTTTACACTGATACCGTATGTAAAGGGATAATAAAGTTTCATGTAACCCGTAAACAAGGAAAGAGAGTCTGATTGTTATGTAAAGTCCGGATATACAGAGCAATCAGACAAAAACAGAGAAAAAACTAGAATTAGACATCATACTCTGTTAGACATCTTGAAATTCTAAGTGCGATGAAGATGAGGAGCAAAGAAATTCGATGGAAGAAAAAAAGTATTTGAAATGGTATAACAAAATTGGATATGGATCAGGTGATGTTGCAGGTAATGTAGTCTATGCGTTCTTGACATCTTTTATGATGGTCTATCTGACGGACTCGGTAGGACTTGCTGCAGGTGTCGTGGGTACCCTGATTGCCGTATCAAAACTATTTGATGGTTTTACGGATATATTTTTTGGATCAATGATTGACAAAACACACAGTAAAATGGGAAAAGCGAAGCCATGGATGCTATACGGATACATTGGTTGTGCCATTACGCTGGTCTGCTGCTTTGCAGTACCGGTCAGCTTTGGAACAACGGCTAAATATGCATGGTTCTTTATTTCTTATACACTGTTAAATGGTGTGTTTTATACAGCAAACAATATTGCTTATTCAGCACTTACGTCACTGATTACAAAGAACAGCAAAGAGCGTGTGCAGATGGGATCTTACCGTTTTATTTTTGCGTTTTCAACAAGTCTTCTGATTCAGGCAATTACAGTTGGATTTGTAGATAAATGTGGTGGAGATGCTGCGGCATGGAGAACGGTTGCTATTATCTATGCAATCATTGGTCTTGTCGTAAATACGATTTCAGCACTTTCTGTTAAGGAACTTCCTGAGGAAGAACTTAACGAAAGAGAAGTAAAGGATGATAATGAAAAGTACGGAATGGTACAGGCATTCAAGCTTCTTGTTAAAAACAAATATTACATGATGATTTGTGGAACATATATTTTACAGCAGTTATATGGTGCCATGATTGGAGCTGGCATTTATTACATGACATGGGTACTGAAAAATAAGAATTTGTTTGGACAATTTGCATGGGCAGTAAATATTCCACTGATCATTGCCCTGATTTTCACACCGACATTAGTTGGTAAGTGGAAAGGTATGTATAAACTGAACTTAAGAGGTTACGTCTTAGCAGTCATCGGTAGAGCACTTGTTGTTGTTGCCGGATATATGGGCAGTGTTCCGCTGATGATGGCATTTACAGCTCTTGCAGCCTTAGGTCAGGGACCATGGCAGGGAGATATGAATGCAGTTATCGCATCTTGCTCTGAATACACTTATCTTACGCAGGGAAAGAGAATTGACGGAACGATGTACTCCTGTACTTCTCTTGGTGTAAAAATCGGTGGAGGTATTGGAACCGCTGTTGTTGGATGGATGCTTGAGTTCAGTGGATATGTCGGAACAAATGCAACTCAGCCACAGTCTGCACTTGATATGATGCAGTTCATGTATCTTTGGCTTCCGTTAATCTTTGATGTATTGATTCTGTTTGTACTTTCAAGAATGAATGTAGAAGATGCAAATAAAAAACTGAAAGCAGAAAAAGGAATTGCTGCAGATGAAGTAACAGATGCATCAGACATAAATTAGAATTGACAGGAGAAAGCGTTGTCTGGTCATTGTTCGATGAGACAGTGCTTTTTTCTATATATAAAGTGATTGAGCTGTATTTTGAAAATAGAAAAAAGGACCACTTCATTTTTGTGAAATGGCCTTAAGAAAAATATTCAGTTTTCACAAAATAGTCCTTTTAGTATTTATACATGGTAAGGATGCTCAAAATATTCAACGTAGAATACTAAAAGGTCATTCAGATATTTTTTTAGGTTGCTCATTTGCAATTCCTCCTTTCCTTATTTACAAGTTGATTATAAGATAGGTGTAAAAGGATTGCTTGCCAAATCGAAAGAAGATATAGACAAATGTTGCAAAGAGGAGTATTTCATGCAGTTAAAATATGTTGACACAAAAGAGGAGATTATAGCAATAAATAGGAAGTCAAAACATATTGAACCACATCTTCATAATGCACTGGAGATCGTTTGTGTAACAAGTGGAGCATTAGAACTTGGTGTCGGACAGGAACTATACCATATGGAAAAAGGAGATATAGGCTTTGTATTTCCAGATGTTATTCATCACTATCAGGTACTGACACCCGGTGTAAATAAAGCGACTTATCTGATTGCATCGCCATTTACGATAGCCAAATTTGCAGATATCATGCAATCCATGGCTCCTGAATACCCAATCATCAAAGCGGAAAAGGTTGAACCGGAGGTATATAGGGTTATAAATGCAATTTTAGAGACAGAACAGTCGGATATTACTGTTGCACAGGCATATCTTCAAATTGTGTTGGCACGCTGCATAGGAAAATTAAATTTGGTAGAAAAGAGTAATGTGGGGAGCAACGATCTTATTTACCAGACAGTTTCCTATATATCAGCAAATTTTAAGAAGAAGTTTTCTCTGGAAGAGATGGCAAAAGATTTGGGGGTGAGCAAATATGTTTTATCCAGACTCTTTTCCAAAACATTCCATAGAAACTTTAATCAATATCTTAACGATGCAAGGCTGAACTATGCATGCCAGCGTTTGGAAAATACGAGTGATTCTATTACAAACATTTGTCTGGATAGTGGATTTGAAAGTCAGAGAACGTTTAACCGAGTATTTAAAGAAAGATATAAAATATCACCAAGTGATTATCGAAGTACTTGTGTGAAAGAGATGTTGTCATAAAAGGTTCTGTTGATCGAAATATTTACTTTGATTTTACAGTGCTATGTATTTGATTTCATGTGTGGATGATATAATATGATGTTGGGGTCAAAAGGTCTTTTGCCCCCAACTGATGCCAACGAAAAATTTCGTTTCGAATTGCTCCGCAGCAAGCTGCTCCCGCAATTCTGCAAACATTCGGAATCCGTTGATTTGCTACGCAAATCACTACTTCCTCATGTTTGGCGGGTCCCAAGTTCAAAAGCCTTATCATGCAAGCACGAACGGCTTTTTGACCTTTGACCCTACCACGGGAATTAAATCAGAAACTGGCAAGGATGGGACTTGATGTGCCAGAAGAACATTTTTACACCAGCGCATTGGCAACAGCCGCTTTTTTAAAGGAACAGGCATCAGGCTGTTCAGCATTTGTGATACGAGAAGCCGGCCTGTTAAATGCACTTTATGACGTTGGCATTACAATGAATGATGTAAATCCGGATTATGTTGTTGTGGGAGAGGGATGTTCCTATTCATTGGATACTTTAACGAAAGCAACGAATTTAGTTCTGAAGGGAGCTAAGTTGACTGGAGCAAACTCGAATGTTTCCGGACCAATCGAGAACGGAATCGCTCCTGCCTGTCGTGCATTGGTTGCACCGATTGAAATGGCAACAGGTACACAGGCATATTTCTGTGGGAAACCCAATCCACTGATGATGAGAACTGGATTAAATATGCTTGGATGTCATTCAGCAGAAGCAGTAATGGTTGGGGACCGTATGGATACAGATGTGATTTCAGGAATGGAAAGTGGTATGTCTACTGTATTGGTTCTCTCTGGATGTTCAACGAAGGACACACTCAAAACTTATGCTTATCTTCCGACAATGGTATTGAATGGAGTGGGAGATATCGCCAGTATGGCAAAAAGCAAAAGAGGAATAGTGTGATTAGGCAAAGCAGGAAGTGTTTCATAAAAAGTTCTTTCTGACATAATACTCTAATAACGGGGAGGTTCCCCTCCCCATAAAATTTTTTCTTAAAACTTACACAAAAAACTTGACAAACCCATCTACAGATTTATTTTGCTAAAATCAATATACAAATCTTCATAAATCCCTGCTTTGATCGTATCAGCAAAGGTATATTGTCCGGAATCACTGGTATCGAAATTATAGACAATTACAAAGTTTTTTGCCGGATCTACAATCCAGTATTCATGTACCCAGGCAGTCCGATATTTGAACAGCTTGATAAAATAGTCCATTCGCCTGCTGCCCGGTGAAACAATTTCAATGATCCAGTCCGGAGCACCATCGCAGCCTTTATCTGTGAGCTTACTGGTGTCGCAGATAACACTGGTATCATGATTCTGCTTCGGAAGTGCTTTCACTTTCCGATGTTGTTTCGGCTGTCTCGGAATCTGCCGTTGTTTCCGCTTCATCGGTTAAGGTATAAAGAATATACAAATTCTCTGCTTTTTCTGGAATGTCCTTTGCTTCCACGGTTCCGCTCTGGATACTCTGGATCAATTCTTTTGATACATCAAATGTAACGGCTTTTACTTCTTCACCGCCGCTGTTTTCTGCAACGCCTTCGTAATGGATTACATCGTATTTGTCCGGATTGTTTTTCACAAACTGGATGATGTTGTAGTAGTTCTGCTCTACGGTCTGGTCTTTGGTACGTTTTGCCTGGATCTTGACTTTCAGCGTGCACACCTGTTTTCCGTTTTCAGTTGTCTCATCCTGACTTAAAACTTTGCCGTAAGTAACTGGTGCATCTGCAGAGTTACGCTTCAGGGCTTACAACACCACCCTGGTCAATCCAGCCCATGTCGGTACCGATGATGCTGACCGCACAGATGATAAATGCAGCAACTGCAAAGAAAATAACACCTTTCCGGTTAAAATCAAACCGCATCCGGATCTTATTCTTTTTCTTTTTTTCTTTATACATTTTCTGTTCATAAGGTTTCTTTTTCATAGCATTACCTTTTGTCGAAATCGACGATCCTTTCTACTACAATATATTTATGGTTAATATCCCTTACAGCCAGTAAGGAATTATCCATCTTGTTGCTTAAGCTGTATAATGATGGAGCAATCGGTATATCGAATACTTTCTTGGACTCCGCGTCCGTAATTAAGACTGATAACCAGCTCCTCATTCGCAGCGTTCGTTTTATGCAGGTTGAATCGCCATCGGTGCATTCGCGTCACACCACAGTAGATTGAATAGGCAATGAGTAAAACTGGTATTTATCCATTGCAATAATCTTAAGGAGTGACAATTTATGAACGCAGTAGGTATCGATGTTTCAAAAGGTAAGAGTATGGTTTCTATCATGCGACCTTTCGGTGAAATTGTTTCCGCACCTTTCGAAATCAAACACACAGCCAGTGGTATCAATTCACTTGTAGAACTCATCAACTCTGTTGAAGGTGAGTCCCGAATCGTGATGGAGCACACAGGACGTTATTATGAAGTCCTCGCTCATCAGCTTTCAGAGGCAAATCTTTTCGTCAGTGCCATTAACCCCAAACTTATCAAAGACTTTGATAATGATTCTCTTCGTAAAGTGAAATCTGACAAAGCAGATGCTGTTAAGATTGCCCGATATGCTCTTGACAAATGGCAAAATCTTAAACAGTATAATGTTATGGATGAATTACGCAATCAGCTCAAAACCATGAACCGTCAGTTCGGCTTTTACATAAAACACAAGACGGCTATGAAAAATAATCTTATCGGCATCCTTGACCAAACCTATCCTGGTGTCAATACTTACTTTGACAGTCCTGCACGCAGTGACGGCAGCCAGAAATGGGTTGATTTTGCATCTACATACTGGCATGTGGACTGTGTCCGTAAAATGTCCCTGAATTCCTTTATCGACCATTATCAAAACTGGTGCAAACGTAAGAAGTACAACTTCAGCCAATCCAAAGCTGAGGAAATCTATGGAAAAGCAAAGGAACTTGTTCCTGTACTTTCAAAGGATGCCATTACAAAGCTTATTATTAAGCAGGCTGTAGACCAGCTTAATAGTGCCTCTACAACTGTTGAGTCACTACGCACTCTCATGAATGAAACTGCATCCAAACTCCCGGAATATCCTGTCGTTATGGCTATGAAAGGGGTTGGAACTTCACTTGGTCCTCAGTTGATAGCTGAGATCGGAGATGTTTCCCGTTTCACTCACAAAAGTACTATTACTGCATTTGCCGGTGTAGATCCCGGTGTTAATGAATCGGGAAGTTATGAACAAAAAAGTGTTCCAACTTCCAAACGAGGCTCCTCTGATCTTAGAAAGACTTTATTTCAGGTAATGGATGTCCTGATTAAAACGCATCCGCAAGATGATCCTGTTTATCAGTTCTTAGATAAGAAACGTGCTCAAGGCAAGCCTTACTATGTCTATATGACTGCAGGTGCCAACAAGTTTCTAAGAATCTACTACGGACGAGTGAAAGAATATCTTTCATCTCTTCCAGAATCTTAATTATCCACTAATATTTTCAGGCCAGCACTGGTGTGGTGGTCTTATTTTGATACCTAATTTTCAACCTGTATAAAATTTTCAATGTTCTTCAATTTAGCCTTGACTTTTTATTTGCAGGCTTAATTAATGTCCCTTGACAAAATATTTTACTATAATTTCTGATGAAAAGCAATGTATTCCTTACACCATTTCATGGTTTTGGCAAAAAAGAAGCAGAACAGTGGACAAATAGGTTTTCTTGCCGTATAATTGTTTGGAATGGGTCAAGGGAGAAACAGATGCAAAACAGATGTCTGTATACGCACCTGCGTTTATGGGATTTGCAAAAGTGCCACCTATGGCTCACAGAATGATGTCAGCCGCATCATTCACTATATTTCAAAGACAGGAGAAAACAAAATGAATGTGCCAAATACGTTAACGGTTCTTCGCGTCATTATGATTCCGTTTTTTGTGCTGTTTATGCTCGGCGATATCACAAGTGTGGATAAGTATATTGCACTCGGTATTTTTATTGCAGCGAGCCTGACCGATACTCTGGACGGTTATCTTGCAAGAAAGAACAATCAGGTCACAAATTTCGGAAAATTTATGGATCCGCTCGCAGATAAACTGCTGGTATGTGCTGCAATGATCTGCCTTATGGATCTGGATCGCCTTCCAAGCTGGATCGTGATCATTATCATCAGCCGCGAATTTATCATCAGCGGATTCCGTCTGATCGCAGCAGATAATGGCATTGTAATTGCCGCAAGCTGGTGGGGCAAAGCGAAGACCATCTCACAGATGATCATGATCATTCTTCTGGTTGCAGACTTTGGCGGTGTTTTTGATATGATCGGTCAGGTGATGATCTATCTTGCACTGGTCCTTACCGTAGTATCACTTGTGGATTATATCGCCAAAAACAAACAGGTTCTGAAAATGCAGAATTAAAAATACGTTAGGAGGTTTACAACATGGTTGTAGAACTGGTATGTGTTGGAACAGAACTGCTGCTTGGAAACATTGTCAATACAAACGCTGCTTTTCTGGCCAGACAGTGTGCCATGCTTGGATTATCCATGTATCATCAGTCTGTGGTCGGAGATAATGAAGAGCGATTAAAAGAAACGATCCGGACGGCACTTGACCGTTCTGATATCGTGATCCTCTGCGGCGGACTTGGTCCGACACAGGACGATCTGACCAAAGAGACGGCTGCTGCTGTGATGGGGTTTCCACTGGTAGAAGATGCACACAGCAAAGAACGCATCGAAGAATATTTTAAAAACAGTCCGTTTAAAATTATCACAGACAACAACTGGAAACAGGCTCTGGTTCCGGAAGGATGCATCGTCATCGACAACCACAACGGAACCGCACCCGGCATTATCATGGAAAAGATGGAAAGTCCATGATCCTGCTCCCAGGTCCGCCAAATGAGCTGATCCCGATGTTTCATCAGGATATTTTTCCTTATCTGAACAGACTGCAGCCGGAAACTATTTATTCCGTCATGGTGAAATTGTGCGGTGTGGGAGAGCCTGGTAGAGACAGAGATTCTCGATCTGATCGAGGCACAGGAAAAATCCAACGATTGCCACTTACGCCAAAACAGGCGAAGTCCATCTGCGTGTGACTGCCAGAGCCTCGGATGAAAAAAGAAGCCAGAAAGCTGGTAAAACCGATGCTCAAAGAATTGAAAAACGCTTCGGCAGTCATATTTATGCGACGGATGAGGCAACGACACTGGAAGAGAGCATTGTGGCACTTTTAAAAGAGAAAAATCTGACACTTACGACAGCCGAATCCTGTACAGGTGGTATGCTCTCAGCAAGACTGACCAATGTTTCCGGTGTTTCAGAAGTGTTCAAGCAGGGATTTGTTGCCTATTCCAACCGTGCAAAGCGGAAATTGCTCGATGTAAAAAAGAACACGCTGAAAACATATGGGGCGGTCAGTGAAAAGACAGCCAAAGAAATGGCCAAAAATGGGGCATTTATCACTGGTTCCGATATCTGCGTTTCCATCACCGGACTTGCGGGTCCGGACGGAGGGACAGAAACGACGCCGGTCGGGCTTGTCTATATCGCATGTGCATATCAGAATGAACTTCGCATCAGGGAATTTCATTTCAAAGGAAACCGTCAGAAGATCCGTGAGCTTTCTACGGTCAATGCCCTGACCTTACTTCGCAGCTGTATCCTGGAAAAAGAAACCGCTGGAAAATAAAACAAAAGCTTCCATTTCGGAGAAATCCGTCTGGAAGCTTTTTTATGCTTCTGTTATTTGATCAGACGCATCATCATGCGGATTTTTTCAATCCTGGCTATTTCTTCTTTTGATTTTCCCTGTTTCATAACTTCTATGATCAGATTGGTTTCTTCCGGTGTAAAGGTCATACCGTTTTGCCTGGAACGTGCGGCGACAGCCATAAGAAACGGCATCAGTTCATTCTGACTTTTCGATGCCCCCTGGCCGCTCATAGAAAAGAGCATCTGTAGCTTTGCCGGATCAATGCCGGAAAGCCTGCTGTCATTCATCCATGAGATTTTGTTCTGGTTCAGTGATCCATTCTGTAGATTTTCTGAACCCGGATTCTGATTGCTCATCGTTATTTTCCCTCCCGAAAAATCCTGCATCGTTTCCAGTAACTTCATCATCTCCATCATGCTCTGAAACTGTTCCATCATTTCCCTCTGTCCTCTCCGACAAAAAGGTGCAATGCTCTGAAACAGATCGGTTACGGAATGAGAAGGAAGTGCCATTGCCGTAAGATCAGCGGCAGGATGCGTATGGTAATAATTCCGGATATTCTGGATTTCCATCCATTTAACCAGAAAAGCAGCCCCTGCCTGTTTTTGAACGGCAAATAGGGCAGCAATGCTTTCAGAATCAAAAGAGAATTTCCATTTGCAATCTTATCAATCGGTGTGAGCGGGTAAGATTCTTCCTGCTGTTCTTCCATCATCCTGTCACCTGCCAAAATTTCTCTCTCTGTAAGATATGCCAGAATCCTCGGAATATGAATCCTGTATAGCATCTTTGCCAGATCGTGCATCCTCTTATATGCAGGCACGTGTGGATTTTGACCTTTTTCCTCCAGTATCATAAAATAGAATGTATCCAAAAAAAAGAAAGGCCAGGAGATGAGACAGAAAATTGTAAGAGAAGGAAATGCGTTCTATGAGATAGATGACCAATGTATGAGAAAAAAAGAAGAGCAAAAGAAGAAAAAAGAATTCCAGCCAAAAGACAGCACATCCTCCAAAAAGAACATTAAAAAGCCCCCCGCCAATAGGCGGGGAATATCTTTAGCAGAGGGAGCATCCGCATCCGTTGCCGCAGCCGATTCCATTTCCACAGCCGCACAGGAGAAGCAGTACGATCAGGATACAGCAGTTGTCGCCGCCAAGACCGTTTCCACAGCCGATTCCATTTCCATTGCCACAGCAGCAAAGCAGAAGGATGATCCAGAGAATGGAATTGCATCCATTATTGTTGTTTGTGTTTCCACATCCATTGTTTTCGCATCCGCATCCACAGTTTGTAGCTGCTACATCACTCATGTTTTCATTCCTCCGGAATTGATCTACACTTCATAATATGTTGTAAAACAAAAGTGGTTACAGAAGCACCTGAAAAATCTGATAGAGATTTAACGTACCATAGCCCCATTCGCGGTTTGGATAAAGAAGATTGCTGCTTCTTGTAGCACCGCGGATCAAAAGGCTTTTGATCTCACGATTTGTAAAATAACGGGGCGGATCACTTTGCAGTCCCCAGTTGACAAAAAGTGCCGTCGCCCCGGCTGTCAGTGCCGCAGAGATACTGGTTCCACTCTCTCTGCCAAATCCCGGCTTTGCAAATTTCGAAGCAGACGAGCGTGCCCCGTATACCTCCACGCCAGGTGATGCGATATCCGGTTTGATGTTTCCGGTTCTTGTATAACCGCGGCTGGACTGGATGAACAATCCTCCGGTCGCATGGTTATAAGCAGCACAGGTGATAACTCCTTCTGCATTTGACGGGCAGACAATCGTTGTATCCGGATTGGAATTCAAAAAGCGGGTATTTTCCATGGCAAATCCCGAAATCGGAAGCCAGATATGGAAAATACCAGAAGAAATCTGCCTTGGATAGATCTGAAATCCCCAGATGCCGGGTGTTGGATTCTGTACTCTCAGAAAGACTAGCTGACCTCCGGATGCGATCTCCACCGGCTCATAGGAGACCTCGATCACCGTCTGTTCCAGCAGAAAGGAAATGCTGGTGACAGAGCCGGCTCTTGGTGGGATCGGCGGGATCGTCTCTCCAAGCGGTGAGATCATGCCGACTGCAAACAGATCCGGCGGCGAAGCCCAAAGTTCCATGGTAAATCCTCCCTCATTTTCCGGGACAAGTACCTCGACATTCTGATAATCGGAAGTATTTTCCATTTTTCCGTAAAAATGATGTCCCCTCCCAGCCTCATTCCCGGCGGCAGAAACGACATAGACAGTATTCATGCGGCTTATGGTATCAAGAGCCTCTGCAAGCGGCATATACCCGGAGTGGTCTCCCTGATTGGTTCCAAGCCCAAAACAGATCACAAGTGGTTTCTGAGCTTGCCTTGCACACTGAAGCAGATAGCGAAGTGCCAGCATGATGTCCGTTTCCTGATAGGCGACGGCTGACTCACGGATCAGGAAAAAAATCCCGCAGATTCTCTTTGGCAGGTTTCAGTTTTACTGCCACAATTTCAGATTTGGGTGCCGCACCGGAAAAATCCTGCAAAGGAAGGGCTGTTCCGGCTGCTACACTGGCAAGAAAGCTCCCATGACCATTTTCATCCACACTTGGCACAGTTTCCAGCGGATCCTCCAGATTTAACGCAGCATTCAGATTTTCGTTTGTATACTCCGATCCGTAGAAAAATCCATCCGGAGCTGTTCCACTTTGGATTGTCTGATCCCACAGGCGATAAATCCTGCTTCTTCCGTCAGATGTACGAAATGCCGGATGCGTAAAATCAATTCCAGTATCCAGAAAACCAATCAGAACCCCTTCCCCCTGATAGCCAAGAAGCGGCTGTGTCTGCACTTTTAGGATTCCGGAACTTTCCAGTGCAGAAGTATCCATCAGGGTATAAAGTTTGGGAATATTGGAATATCCGATCACATTCAGAATATTATCCGGAAGAAACTGCCGGTTAATGTGAATGATACCGTATCCTGGAACAGCCGCCTGTGCCCCGAATCGGAAAAATGCCTCTTCAAAATCAGTATCGGAACCGGTAATGGGGACAATCAGATCAAAATAATCCTCCGACAGAATCTTTTCTGTAGTGGAAACAGGCATAAAGATTCCTCTTTCCATCGTCATTTTCATTATCTTATGAGTGAAAAGCAACATATAGTATAGTAATGAAAAAACGGTGGACACTTATGGATCAGGTCAGACGAAAAACCAATGCCACATCTGCATATCAAAGACATCTCACAGGAAAAGGCGTTACGGTAGCCTTTTTAGATACCGGTATCAGCATGCATCCAGATCTGCAGGGCAGGATCCTTGCTTTCCGTGATTTTCAGAACGGGAAAAATATCCGTACGACGACAGTGGACACGGCACACATGTGGCAGGGATCTGCTGCGGGAGCGGACAGCTTTCAGAGGCCAGTATGCCGGAATGGCACCGGGAGCCGGGATTGTAAGTGCAAAGGTACTTGACTACCATGGGAACGGCATGCGGGAACAGGTGTTATCCAGCGTGTCCTGGATTTTGAAAAACAAAACCGCTATCATATAAAAATTTTAAATGTTTCCGTCGGTGCGGTGAACAGCCTGGAGGAAAAAGAATGCCGTACTGGCAGAATGTATGGAACATGCCTGGGATGCCGGACTTGTGGTGGTGGTTGCTGCCGGTAATATGGGGCCACACGCCGGCAGTGTAACAGTTCCAGGAACCAACAAGAAAGTGATCACAGTCGGAGCCTTTGATGACTGCATTTTTCCGGGCGGCTGCTATTCCGGGAGAGGACCGACACAGGAATGTATCTGCAAACCGGAGATCACGGCTCCCGGATCAAACATCCGATCCTGCAGCAGCACCTGGTATCTGGACGGCAGAAAATACTGTATCAAAAGCGGTACCTCCATGGCAGCACCCGTTGTCTCCGGTGCGATCGCCCTGCTTCTGGAAAAAGAACCACATCTTACAAACGTGGAAGTGAAAATGCGTCTTAAAAATTGTGCCCGAAATCTGAATCTGCCGAAATATCAGCAGGGATGGGGCATGATTGATGTAAATTTACTCTTGACATAAATGGTATAATTGTATACAATTATGCAAAAAGGGCAAAACGCCGAATCTACAAGTCAAGGAAAATAATATAAATGGAAAACAGAAAAGTAAAATTTGATTCGCACACAAACCTGTTACAGCTTGAGGAGCATATGTACCCGCTGGTTGATGTCAAGACACCGAATGTGTTCCACAATCTGTTCCCATACGAAGAAGTTCCGAAGATCGCATTCAATGACCGTATCGTTCCGCATCATATGCCGGACGAGATCTGGATCACAGATACTACCTTCCGCGACGGACAGCAGTCACGTGCACCGTACACAACCGAACAGATCGTACGTATCTATGATTATATGCATCGGCTTGGAGGTCCGAAAGGAAAGATCCGTCAGTGCGAATTTTTCCTGTACAGCAAAAAAGACCGGGATGCTGTTTACAAATGTCTGGAGCAGGGTTATGAATTTCCTGAGATCACAAGCTGGATCCGTGCCAGCAAAAAGGATTTCGAACTGGTCCGTGATATGGGACTGAAAGAAACCGGTATTCTGGTAAGCTGCTCTGACTATCATATTTTTTATAAGATGAGAATGACACGAAAAGAAGCCATGGAGCATTACCTGAGTGTTGTCCGTGAATGTCTGGAGATCGGTGTCAGCCCGAGATGCCATCTGGAGGATATCACAAGAGCAGATATCTACGGTTATGTCATTCCGTTCTGTCTGGAGCTGATGAAACTGTCCAAAGAATATCAGATCCCGATCAAAGTCCGCTGCTGCGATACCATGGGTTATGGTGTCAATTATGCCGGTGCTGTGATCCCGCGTTCCGTACAGGGTATCATTTACGGTCTGATGGTCCATGCCGGTGTTCCTTCTGAAATGATCGAATGGCATGGTCACAACGATTTTTACAAGGCTGTCAGCAATTCCACAACGGCCTGGCTTTACGGTGCTAGCGGAGTCAACTGTTCTCTGTTCGGTATCGGCGAGCGTACCGGTAATACCCTCTGGAAGCGATGGTATTTGAATATGCACAGCTTCGCGGTACCCTCGACGGCATGGACACCACCGTCATCACAGAGATGGCAGATTATTATGAAAAAGAGATCGGTTATCATATTCCATCCCGTACACCGTTTGTCGGTAAGAACTTCAATGTCACAAGAGCGGGTATCCATGCAGACGGTCTGCTCAAAAATGAGGAGATTTACAATATTTTTGATACTCAGAAATTCTTAAACCGTCCGGTTCTGTGCGCTGTATCGAATACCTCCGGCCTTGCCGGAATCGCACACTGGATCAACAGTTATTACCGCCTGCCGGATGAGAAAAAACTGACAAAGGATATGCCTCTTGTGTCTATGGTAAAAGAATGGGTGGACAAACAGTACGAAGAGGGCCGTGTCACCGTGATCACCGATAACGAACTGGTAAAAGTGATCGATGAAAGTTGCAAAAAAGCTTTCCATTGCGTTAGTATAAGAGGTAGCGTATTTTGAGCAGTTATGAATTGGTTTATCAAAAACTTCGTGAAAACATTTTAAACGGTCATTATAAACATGGCGATGAACTGCGGGAAACTGCAGTCGGAAAAGAGATCGGTGTTTCCAGAACACCGGTCAGAGAGGCACTTCGTCAGCTGGAACTGGAAGGTCTGGTAACGATCATCCCCAATCGCGGTGCTTTCGTCAACGGAATCTCCGAACAGGATGTGCAGGATATTTACCTGATCCGTGCAAGGCTGGAGGGGCTTTGTGCCAGGATGGCGGCAGAGCGGATCGATGAATCCACACTGGAAGAAATGGAAGAGACCATGATGCTGACTGCATTTCATGAAGAGCAGGGACATTACGATCAGCTCTTTAAACTGGACAGCCGTTTTCACAGTCTGCTCTACGAAGCATGCAAAAGTAAGATCCTGGAACATGAACTGAAGATCTTCCATCAGTATGTACAGCAGGTGCGCAAAAACGCCCTGAAAAAAGAAGCAAAGGGCAGAACAGTCCACAAAAGAACATATGGCTGTTATGGAAGCCATCAAAGCCCACAATGCCGATGAAGCAGACCGCCTGGCAACCAGACATATATTAAATTCAATCAAAAACCATCATTATACCAAAATCGAAAAACTTCTGGAAGAACAGCCCGGAGGCGACGTTTCTTCCGATGAGGAATAAAATCAGCTTTCTGATAAGTCAAAGGAGGACATCATGGAAAAAATCAAAATGACAACACCACTGGTTGAAATGGACGGAGACGAGATGACCCGTATCCTCTGGAAAATGATCAAAGATGAGCTTCTGTTCCCGTATATCGACCTGAAAACCGAATACTATGATTTGGGACTGGAGCACAGAAATGAGACGAACGACCAGGTTACCATTGACAGTGCACTGGCAAACAAAAAATACGGCGTGGCTGTAAAATGTGCAACGATCACTCCAAACGCAGCCCGCATGACGGAATACAATCTGAAAGAAATGTGGAAGAGTCCGAACGGAACGATCCGTGCGATCATGGACGGAACGGTTTTCCGTACACCGATCGTTGTAAAGGGCATCGAACCATGCGTACGCAACTGGAAAAAAGCCAATCACACTGGCAAGACATGCTTATGGTGATGTTTACAAAGCTTCTGAGATCAAAGTACCTTGTGCCGGAAAAGCAGAACTGGTCTTTACCGCAGAGGATGGTACCGAGACAAGAGAACTGATCCATGAATTTGACGGTCCTGGTGTTCTGCAGGGCATGCACAATACAGAGAAATCCATCCGCAGTTTTGCAAGAAGCTGTTTCAATTATGCACTGGATTTGAAACAGGATCTGTGGTTTTCAACCAAGGATACTATCTCCAAAAAATACGATCATACCTTCAAGGATATTTTCCAGGAAACCTACGAAAAAGAGTATAAAGAACGTTTTGCAGAGGCAGGTATTACTTATTTCTATACTCTGATCGATGACGCAGTTGCCCGTGTCATGAAAGCAGAAGGCGGATTTATCTGGGCATGTAAGAACTATGACGGAGACGTAATGAGCGATATGGTGTCATCAGCATTTGGTTCTTTGGCCATGATGACCTCCGTACTGGTTTCACCGGACGGCAATTTCGAGTACGAAGCAGCTCACGGAACGGTTCAGCGTCATTATCATAAATATCTGAAAGGCGAAAAAACCTCCACCAACTCCGTAGCGACGATCTTTGCATGGACAGGCGCACTCAGAAAACGCGGCGAGCTGGATAAGATTCCGCAGCTTGGCGTATTTGCAGACAAACTGGAAAAAGCAACACTTACCACGATTGAAAGCGGAAAGATGACCAAGGATCTTGCACTGATCACCAGCATTGAAAATCCTACCGTTCTGAACAGCGAAGGATTTATCAAGGCAGTACGTGAAGAGCTGGATAAGAATCTGTAAAAGAACGTGTAAAAAGTACATAACGCATTTTTATATTTCTATAAAAAAGCACCGGGGAAGAAAGTACCTTTCATTCTCCGATGCTTTTTGTTTTATTCTGCCAGTTCTTCCCAGCGTTCGTAGAGCTGTTCCAGTTCTTCATTGATCGCTGTTTTTTCTTTATTTAATTCCACGCATTTTGCCACGTTTGTAAACACTTCTTCCTGCATCATCAGCTCATCGATCTCTTTATCACGGACTTCCAGCACATGGATGCGGTCCTCCGTTTTCTTCAGTTCATTCTGACGTTTGCGGATGCGTGCCTGCTCTTCTTTCTGCTGCTGCCAGGTCAGTTTTCCGGCAGTTTCCGCAGAAGAGGATGGAAGAGAAGCAGTTTCTTCTTCTGTGGCAGACGGCACATAGATTTTGGTGAGCTCATCTTTCTTTTCCAGATAATAATCATAATTTCCGATATAATTGACCAGCGTATTTCCGGTCAGCTCCAGGATCCTGGTTGCCGTCTGGTTGATAAAATATCGGTCATGCGATACATAGAAAACTGTTCCGGTATAGCGGTTCAGTGCTTGCTCCAGGATCTCTTTTGATAAAATATCAAGGTGGTTGGTCGGCTCGTCCAGAATCAGGAAGTTGGCTTCCGACAACATCAGTTTGGCAAGAGAAACGCGGCCCCGCTCGCCACCGCTAAGAGCACTGATCAGTTTAAAGACATCATCTCCGGTAAATAAAAAGGCTGCCAGTACATTGCGGATTTCCGTGTTAGTCAGTGTCGGATAATCATCGGAAATCTCTTCAAACAGCGTCTTCTCCATATGAAGGACATGATGTTCCTGATCATAATATCCGATATGGACCTTGCTTCCAAGCGTAAAACTTCCGGCATCTGCAGCCAAAAGCTCATTGATGATCTTTAAGATCGTAGTCTTTCCGGTTCCATTATTGCCGATCAGTGCCACACGTTCGCCTCGTTTGATCTCAAAATCCAGATCCGTAAAGAGCGTGTGGTCTCCAAATGATTTCGCAAGACCTTCGACACGCAGCACATCATTTCCACTTGGAAATCTCGGTTCCAGAGAAAGCTTTAATTCCTGCACTTCCGTATCCGGGCGATCCAGGACTTCCATTTTCTCCAGCATTTTTTCGCGGCTTTCTGCACGTTTGATGGATTTCTCGCGGTTAAAGGACTTCAGTTTGTCTATGACTTCCTGCTGATGTTTGATCTCACGCTGCTGGTTCATCCATGCTTTTAACTGGGAATCACGCAGCTGGGCTTTTTTCTCAGAATAAGCAGAATAATTGCCAAGAAACGTGGTCGCCTTCGCATGGTCGATTTCAATAACTTTGCTTACGACACGGTTTAAGAAATAACGGTCATGGGCTACGATGATCACGGCACCGCTGTAATTGATCAGAAAATTTTCCAGCCATGCGATCGACTGCATATCGAGGTGGTTGGTCGGCTCGTCAAGCAGAATCAGATCCGGCTTTGCGAGCAGAAGCTTGCCAAGGGCAACCCTTGTTTTCTGTCCGCCGGAGAGGGTATCGACCTGCTTGGAAAATTCATCTTCCGTAAATCCAAGCCCTTTTAACACACCGACGATCTCACTTTTGCAGGCATAGCCGTTTTTCTGTTCAAATTCCGTGTTCAGACGATTATAAAGCTCCAGCGTCTGTTCCAGCTCCCCGCCGCTCTGGGATTTCATCTGAAGTTCCAGCGTGCGGATATGACGCTCCAGCTCAAAAATATCCTGCTTTACCTCCAGAAGCTCTTCGTAGATCGTGTTTCCGGAAGATACCGCTTCGTGCTGGGCAAGATAACCGATCGTGCGGTCTTTTGCCAGGATCACTTCTCCAGAATCTGCCGGGATCTGCTTCATGATGATCTTGAGCAGTGTAGATTTTCCGGCACCGTTGATGCCGACAATGGCTGCTTTTTCTTTTTTCTTCTATATGAAATGAGGCATCTTTCAAGATCACATTTGTGCCAAATGCCTTATTGATATTCTGACAGGCTAAAATCATAAATTCCTCCAAGTGTATATATTTTACAAAAATAATTTGTGTCTGCGAAGACCCTGACTCGTATTATCATAGCATATTTCTGCTTTTGCACCAGCAAATTTCAAAAAAATGCTCTGGACGAACCGCATATTTTGCGGTATGATTAAAGACAGCGTATATTTGCGTGACAGACAGATGCGGAATTTAGGAGGAATAAAAAGCATGAGAAAAAGTAGTAAAATTTGGTGGAAGTTCTCTTGCAAGTGCAGAACAGTTTAAAAAGTAGGAGATATCATCCGTGCTGATAAAGGAAGAAAATATGTTGTTCCGTCTGCTCCGGGCAAACGGTTTGATGGAGATATCAAGGTAACGGATATGCTTTATGCATGCTACGCAAAAGCAGAGAAAAAGAAGACATCACAGCTTCAATTGCTGCGATCCGTGAAAGATACATGGAGATCATAAACGGTCTCGGACTTTCCCTGTCTCTGGATGATCAGTTTGAAGTGATCTCCGAAAACTTTAAAAACTGGCAGGTTCCAATTATGCTGCTTCCAGAGGAGAATACTTAAACGGTATCATCATGGCAAATTACCTGGGGTATGAATTTATTGATTCGGCAGAAGTGATTTTCTTCCATGAAGACGGCACATTTGATGCAGAAACAACCAATGAAAAGCTTTCTGCACGCCTGGCAGAATGTGACAATGCAGTCATTCCTGGATTTTATGGTGCAACCGCAGAAGGAAAGGTAACAACCTTCTCCAGAGGCGGATCCGATATCACAGGTTCTCTGATCGCAAAAGCAGTCCATGCTGATCTGTATGAGAACTGGACCGATGTATCCGGTTTCCTGATCACAGATCCACGTATCATCAAAAATCCGAAAGTGATCGATACTATCACTTATGTAGAGCTTCGCGAGCTGGCATACATGGGTGCTACCGTGCTTCATGAAGAAGCCATCTTCCCGGTAAGACAGGAAGGTATCCCGATCAACATCCGCAATACCAACCGTCCTCAGGATCCTGGTACGCTGATCGTTGAAAGTACCTGCAGAAAACCGCGTTATACGATCACCGGTATTGCCGGAAAGAAAGGATTTGCAGCCATCAACATCGAAAAGATATGATGAACTCCGAAATCGGATTCTGCCGCAAAGTCCTGACCGTATTCGAAGACAATGGTATCTCCATCGAGCATATGCCGTCCGGAATCGATACCATGACGGTATTCGTACATCAGTCCGAATTCGAAGAGACCGAGCAGAAGGTACTGGCCGGTATCCACCGTGCTGTCAATCCGGATTCTGTCAATCTGGAATCTGACCTGGCACTGATCGCAGTCGTAGGTCGTGGCATGAAATCTCAGCGTGGAACAGCGGGACGTATTTTTTCCGCACTGGCACATGCAAGTATCAATGTCAAGATGATCGATCAGGGTTCCAGTGAGATGAACATCATCATCGGTGTAAGCAATCAGGATTTCGAGCGTGCGATCAAATCAATCTATGATATTTTTGTAACCGTACAGCTCTAAAAATCAAAGAGGGTACACAAAACCTGCGGCGGACATGGCAGGGATCTTGTGTGCCCGTCTTTTACGTTACTATACAACAGCATTTGACAGGGAGGTATGCAAGTGGAAGAGAAAGAAATTTCAAGAGCAGTCATCAAAAGACTGCCACGGTATTACCGTTATCTCGGTGAGCTGCTGGAATCCGGTACGGAGCGGATCTCATCCGGCGAGCTGAGCGAACGCATGCAGGTAACAGCATCCCAGATCCGACAGGATCTCAATAATTTCGGTGGATTTGGCCAGCAGGGATAGGGTTATAATGTAAAACATTTACATACGGAGATCGGGAAGATCCTGGGCCTGGATCAGGATTACAATATGATCATCATCGGTGCCGGAAATCTCGGACAGGCTCTTGCAAATTATGTAAAATTTGAAAAAAACGGTTTTCTGGTCAAAGGGCTGTTCGATGTAAATCCAAAGCTGAAAGGCGTTGCAGTCAGAGGAATTGTGATCCGTATGACAGACGAGCTTCCTGCTTTTTGCAGGAGCATGACATTCAGATCGCAGCCCTGACACTTCCGAAGCAGTATGCAAAGGAAATGGCAGACTTTCTGGTGGATCACGGCATCCGTGCAATCTGGAATTTTGCCCATACGGATCTTCATCTGCCGGAAGATGTGATCATCGAAAACGTACATCTTTCGGAAAGCCTGATGCAGCTGTCTTACAATATCAGCCGCTACAGCAGAGAACATAAATAAAAAGAACGCAGAGAAAGAAAACAGAAAACTGTATATTCCATTTGGACGGGCAGACAGGAGGTATATCGCATATGAGGATCTTGTTATCAAAAGAAGACATGAAAACATGTGACCAGAATACCATAGAAGGGTTCGGCGTTCCATCCTGTGTACTGATGGAGCGTGCGGCACTTGCGTGTGTCGATGAACTGTACCGAAGCGGTGCTGCACTTGACCGCGTTCTGGTCATCTGTGGTTCAGGCAATAACGGCGGAGACGGATTTGCCATCGCCAGACTTTTGTTTCTGGATCAGGTACCGGTTTCCATATGGTTTGTCGGAAAAGAGCAGTCCTGCACAGATCAGACACGCCATCAGAAAGAAATCTGTGAGAAATATGGGATAACTTTTTGTAGTAACCCGGAAATAAATGAATATACTGTTATAGTAGATGCACTGTTTGGAATCGGTCTTTCGCGTGACATCGAAGGCAGCTACCGGGACGCAATCGGGCGGATCAATGAACGTCCTGCTTTTGTACTGTCTGTCGATATTCCTTCCGGCATTGACGGAAACACGGGTGTGATACGGGGGATTGCCGTAAAGGCTGACCTGACAGTGACATTTGCTTTTGAGCAACCGGGGCATTATATCGGAAAAGGGCGTGCCTGTACCAAAGAGGTACGTGTACGTCAGATCGGTATTACAAAAGAAAGCCTTCCGAAATGCCGGAAATCTTACGTCTGCTATGACAGTATGGATTTAAGGCGGCTGCCAGAGCGACTTGCCACAGAAAACAAAGGTTCCTGCGGCAAAGTTCTTCTGATCGCCGGGAGCCGGGACATGTGCGGTGCTGCAATCTTAAGTGCACGTGCAGCGTATCGAAGCGGAGCCGGTTATGTTCGCATCTACACAGACGAACACAATCAGTCCGCCCTTTTTCAGTCTATCCCGGAAGCAGTGGTAAGCTGCATCCATTCCAACTGGAAGAGAGAACTTGAAAACCTGCTTGCGTGGGCTGATGTGGTTGCAGTAGGTCCCGGCATCGGCATGGAAGCACAAAAGCTTGACATCCTGAATTATGTACTGGAACATGCGGATATTCCGGTCATTCTTGATGCCGATGCTTTGAATCTTGTGGCACGCCATAACCTTTCCCTTGATGGATATTCCATGCCGGTAGCTGTGACACCACATCTTGGGGAGATGGCAAGACTGTGCAGATCAACCATTTCCGATATTTCAGAGGATCTGATCGCAAGTGCCGAAATCTTTGCGAAAGAACAACGTGTGATCTGTGTCTTAAAGGATGCCGGAACCGTTGTCAGCAACGGCAGCGAATCCTACATCAACACTTCCGGGAACAGCGGCATGGCAACTGCCGGTTCCGGCGATGTGCTGACCGGCGTATTTGCCGGGCTTACCGCACAGGGGATGACGTTATTTGAAGCTGCAAAACTTGCTGTTTTTCTGCATGGATGTGCCGGCGATGCGGCCGCACAAAAATACGGAAAGCGAAGTATGACAGCAAATGATCTGGTGGAAGGACTGATCCTGGTTCTGGCAGATGCAGACGATAAAAATAAATGGAAGTAACGAAAGCAACGGTTACAAAAAACAATACAGGAAGGACTTGAAACATGATGAGCAGTAAATACAGCCGTGTCTGTGCCGAGATCGACATGGATGCCATTGCAGAAAATTTTCGGATCATGCACGAAGCGATCCACCCGGAAACCAAAATGGTTGCTGTAATAAAACAGATGGTTACGGTCACGGTGCAGTGCCGATCGCACAGATGATACAGCCGGAAGATTATATCTGGGGATTTGCCGTCGCAACGATGACAGAAGCGATGATCCTGCGGAAAAACCAGATCACAAAACCGGTGCTGATCCTGGGCTATACATTCGAAGAAGACTACGAAGATCTGATCCGTTACGAGATCCGACCGATTGTGTTCAAACTGGATATGGCAAAGGAACTGTCTGAAGCAGCCGTTCATTTAAAGAAAACACTTTCTATACATATTGGACTGGATACGGGAATGAGCCGCATCGGTTTTTCTGATACCGAAGAGAGCATAGAAACAATCCGTAAAATCGCATCCTTACCGGGAATTGAAATAGAAGGCATGTTTACGCACTTTGCGAAAGCAGATGAACTGGATAAAACGGCTACAAACAGACAATTTGAACGTTATATGCATTTTGCACACAGACTGGAAGAGGCAGGCATTACGATTCCATTAAAACACGTATCAAACAGTGCCGCTCTGATGGAGCTTGCAGATATGAACTTAAATCTGGTGCGTGCCGGCATCAGTATTTACGGCATCTATCCATCCGCTGAAGTTTCCAGAGATTCTATGAAACTGACGCCTGCAATGTCCATTCACAGCCGCATCGTGTATATCAAAGAGATTGAAACGGGCACCGAGATCAGTTACGGCGGAACCTTTACCGCTCCGCATCCGATGCGGATCGCTACGATCCCGGTCGGCTATGGGGATGGTTATCCGCGGATGCTTTCCAATAAGGGATATGTTCTGATACACGGGAAACGTGCAAAAAAATCCTCGGAAGGATCTGCATGGATCAGTTTATGGTCGATGTGACGGACATTCCGCAGGCAAAAGAACTGGATGAAGTAATTTTAGTCGGCAGACAGGGAGACGAAGAGATCACCGTAGACGAACTTGGTGATCTTTGCGGTCGTTTTTCTTATGAATTTATCTGTGATATCGGCAAACGTGTACCGCGTATCTACACCAGAAATCACGAAGTCTATCTGGTACGTGACTGTTCCGGTACCAACTGATCCTGCCTTAAGGCGAACTGCATACACCAGAAAAATGTGGAAATACTAAGCTTAAAACCAGAAGCGGAGTGTGAAGTGTGTGTTGATTCGACGAGGGGATATTTTTTTATGCGGACTTAAGACCGGTCATCGGCTCGGAACAGGGTGGTGTCCGCCCGGTTCTGATCATTCAGAATGATGTGGGCAACCGACACAGTCCCACGGTCATCTGTGCTGCGATCACCTCCAAAATGAACAAAGCAAAGCTGCCGACACATGTGGAGATTGAATCTTCAAGATATAACATGGTACGTGATTCTGTAATCCTTCTGGAACAGCTGCGTACCATCGACAAAAAACGACTGAAAGATAAAGTATGCCATCTGGATACGGAAATCCTGGACCGCGTAAATCAGGCTCTCGCAGTCAGTCTGGATCTACATAGCTGATTGATCCCGGGAACTTGACTATTTTTCAGTGTGGTGTTATCATAATGGATATGCCTGCCTCCTGTGCAGGGAAATCAGGCCGTTAAGCGGCAGAATGAAGAAACAGATACTTGGAAGAGAAAGGAAGATTTCGAAATGTCAGGACATTCAAAATTCGCCAATATTAAGCACAAAAAGAGAAAAACGATGCAGCAAAGGGAAAAGTATTTACGATCATCGGCCGTGAGATCGCAGTTGCAGTAAAAGAGGGCGGTCCAGATCCGGCAAATAACAGTAAGCTTGACGTTATTATCGCAAAAGCAAAAGCGAACAATATGCCAAATGATACCATCGATCGCGGAATCAAAAAAGCTGCCGGAGATGCAAACTCTGTCAATTACGAGTATGTTTCCTATGAAGGATATGGTCCTTGCGGAATCGCGATTATCGTGGACGCACTGACAGACAACAAGAACCGTACAGCTGCAAATGTAAGAAATGCTTTTACAAAAGGAAACGGAAGCATCGGAACACAGGGCTGTGTTTCTTACATGTTCTACCGCAAAGGTAAGATCGTGATCGATAAAGAAGAATGTGATATGGATGCTGACGATCTGATGATGCTTGCTCTGGATGCAGGCGCAGAGGATTTTTCCGAAGAAGAAGACAGCTCTGAGATCCTGACATCACCAGATGATCTGGAGGCCGTAAGAGAAACTCTCGAAGCCAAAAAGATCCCGATGGCTCAGGCAGAAGAGACCATGATCCCTCAGAATTATGTTGCTCTTGATGATGAGACTGCTCTGAAGAACCTTCAGCGTACCCTGGATCTGCTCGAAGAAGACGATGATGTTCAGGCGGTATATACCAATCTGGACGAATAAAACGACAAGGCGGATAAAAAGTCCGTTTGATGAGGATTGTGATATATGAGCAGTAATTATACCATAGCTTTTTGCAGGGATGCCGGCATTGCTGGATGAACAGGAACATGTCATGGAGAATTTCACGTTCGAACGCTATCCGGATTCATTTAAACGCTACTGCAACAAACACAAAGCGACATTAAAAGCAGTCGAGGATGGCTATCTTCAGGTTATTGATAAAGAACAGTTTCTGACCAATATGGCAGAAGAGCTTGCAAATTCTGCTGAAAAGCGAATTGCCGAAGAGGAAAAGAAAAATGCAAAAGAGAAACTGGCTGCAAACCTGAATATGTGCCTGGTAATCTATACGCTTCCGGCTGTTCTTGAGATGAACAAAGCACCTGCGAATCTTTTTTCCAAAAAGATTCTGGAAGCCTGGAAAGCACATTTTCCGAAAACTAATCTCAAAGCTTCTACTTTTAAGCAGATCAATTCTGGATTTAAACGGAAATTCTGTTACATCACCACAGCAGTGTGCAGAACATTTGGCAAACCGGATGATTGTTATGAGCTGAACCTTTTCCGAAATTACCGCGACCATTATTTGATGGAGCAGGAAAACGGAGAAGCGATCGTTTATGAATATTATGATCTGGCTCCTACCATTGTAAAACATATTGATCAGAGAAAAGATGCAAAAGAAATTTACCGGAACATATGGGATACTTATCTTTCCCCTTGCCTTGGTATGATCGAACGCGGAGAAAATGAGGCGTGCAAAGATCTTTATATTTCCATGGTCCGTGATATGCAGAAAAATATTTCTTTGAAGAACAGTAATTCTACATCCTAAAAAACAGGCGGAACTTTTTAAGAGTTCCGCTTTTGCTGATTTAAAAGAAAAGGAGGTGACCTATGTACAACGTATTAACAGCCATAAAAACAATATGCTTCTGCAGGAACTGAAAAGGCTTCACATCTGGGGTGCGTCTACCGGTTTTGAGATCTGTGAGGTCACTTCTGATTTTGCGACACTGACAGAGCACCTGCGTAAAAACAGGTATCAACTGGTTTTGCTGGAAGCAACACCGGATTACCCGGTTTTAAACCTTCTGCAGACCATCCGGCAGGAAAAGCTCTGTCAGGCAATCGCGATGGTCGGGCAGACGGCGGAATTTAAGATCGTGCGAAAAAGTTTTCTGCTCGGTGTCGATGACTATCTGATCACGCCGTTTGAGATCAGTCAGTTTATCTCGCTGTTTGGCAAGATCGAACATGCGGAGCATGGAAAGATTGAGGCAGAAAACAGCCAGAAAGAATCCCTGCTTGACTGCTTCCGGACGATTGATTTTTCCATAAAGAAAGAACTCGACAATCTTTTGTACCATGCTCTTTCAGAATATTCAGATCCCTTAGAATCTTTTTCTTACCTGAAACGGATTTTGGATGACGTCACTTTGGAACTTTTCAGGCGACATCCGTGGCTGGAGCTTTATTTTCAGGCGGATGATTTTATTCTTCCGAAACAGATTTTCCGGACTGTGAAGAACAGATCCAGAAAAGCGTCGATGATTTTTATTCCCTTTTTACAGAGTTTGCGGAACTGTATCCTGCACACAGTGAGGGAATGGACAAGATTTTGTTGTATATCCTGAACCGCCCGGAAGAAGACCTGAAGCAGAAAACAATATCAGAAGAACTTTACATAAACCGTTCCTATTTCAGTACGATGTTTACGGCTCAGATGCAGATTAATTTTGTTGATTACGTCAATATTGTGAAAATGAAACGTGCCGCATACCTTTTAAAACACACAAAGCAGAAAGTCATTGACATCGCCGGGGCACTGGATTACAAGGATATGGGGTATTTTCTGAAAAATTCAAGGCAAAATATGGGGTGACACCATCCCAGTATCGAATCCCAGAGACGTATGAATTTCAAATATAACATTCAGTTTCTGTTATTTTTCTTACAAAAAGCAGAGAAAGGCGGTCTAAACTATGGCAAATATCTATCAGGAAATTACCGATATCGTCGGAAAAACACCACTTCTAAAACTTCAGAGATATATGGACGCAAATGCCTGTAAGGCAGATATTCTTGCAAAACTTGAATATCAGAATCCAGGCGGTTCCGTTAAAGACCGCGTTGCGATCCGCATGATCGATGAAGCGGAAAAAGCCGGTATCCTGCACAAAGGCGATGTGATCATCGAACCGACTTCCGGAAATACCGGAATCGGACTGGCATGCGTGGCAGCCGCCAGAGGCTATCATCTGATCATCACGATGCCGGAAACCATGAGCGTGGAACGAAGAAGACTGTTATCTGCATATGGGGCAGAGCTTGTCCTGACACCTGCATCCAAAGGTGTGAAAGGTTCGATCCGCAAGGCAAATGAACTGGCAGAACAGCTGCACGCTTTTGTTCCGAGCCAGTTCAGCAATCCCTATAACCCAAAATCCCACTACGAAACAACCGGCCCGGAAATCTGGGCAGATACGGACGGAAAGATTGATGTTTTTGTAGCTGGCGTCGGAACCGGCGGTACGATCAGCGGAACCGGCAGGTATTTGAAAGAAAAAATCCAAACATCCAGATCGTGGCTGTTGAGCCTGCCGGTTCCCCGGTACTCTCTGACGGCATCCCGGGACGGCACAAGATCCAGGGTATCGGTGCCGGGTTCATCCCAGAAACACTGGATATGGAGATCTATGATGAGATCCTGACGGTAACCGATGACGATGCCTACCAGGCATGTCGGGAACTCGCAAGAAGAGAAGGCGTACTTTGCGGTATCTCTTCTGGTGCTGCATTATCTGCTGCAAAAGAGCTGGCAGTAAAGCCTGCGTATCAGGGGAAAACAATCGTTTCCCTGTTTCCGGACGGAGGTGAACGCTATCTTTCCAGCGGCGTTTTTGATGAATAAAATATGGATAAGATAAAAGTGCTTTTGGCCATGACGTTCTTATCCAATGGAAGAAGTGGAACTTTCCGAGGAACGTTTGAAGAACTGAAACAGGTCTGTTCTTAAAAATCCGTATAAATTTTCTCTTTTCCGGTTATGCTGTCAGCAGAATGCCAAAAGCTTGCATATCAGGTTCTGTATCATACAAAATGACAGACCTGGATCAGAAAGGGGATACACTATGGCGGAAAAAGAAAACAGCAACAGCGAAAACACAGAAACTAAAAAAATGAGCAGATCAGAGAATACGGTCAGACCAAACTGGAACACAACATTCACCTGCTTTCTGTGATCGGAGAGATCGAAGGACACGAATGTCTTTCCTCCAATACAAAAACTACAAAGTACGAGCACGTCCTTGCTCAGCTTGCTGCCATTGAGGACAGCAGTGATATCCAGGGACTGCTCGTTCTTTTGAATACTGTAGGCGGCGATGTGGAAGCCGGTCTTGCCATCGCAGAAATGATCGCATCAATCGACAAGCCGACTGTTTCTCTGGTACTTGGCGGCAGCCATTCGATCGGTGTGCCGATCGCTGTCTCTACCGATTATTCCTTTATTGTCCCGACCGGAACGATGGTCATCCATCCGGTCCGTATGAATGGAACAATCATTGGAGCCCCACAGACCTATGATTATTTCAAACAGATGCAGAATCGCATTTTAGGTTTTATTTCCGGTCACTGCGAGGCAAAGAGAGAACGTCTCGAAGAACTGATGCTCGATACCGGCATGCTGACAAAGATCTCGGAACCATTCTGGTCGGAGAACAGGATGTAAAAGAAGGAATCATCAAACAGAACGGCGGAATCCATGAAGCGATCACAAAACTGCATGAGATGATCCAGCAGAGCCACCAGGAAGCATAAGAAGTTTCCAAAAGAGCAGTTGCTGAAATTCAGGTCAAAGTAGATGCACTTTAATTGCTCTCTTTGCTGTACTGTTCAAAGATCTCGCGGACGTGACCATAAACGCGTCCGCCTTTTGAACTCTGAAATGCCTTAACCAGCTGATTGTTCAGCTCTGTTTTATTCTGGCTTCCGGAGATTGCACGGTAGACTACCGAATAGCTGCTCGGTGCAAGTTTATCCGATTTAACTGCCATCCGCACCTTTTTCCGCCATGCTTCCGGAAGATCCGGAGATGCGGAAGCCTTTGTTTTCCTTCCGGATGTGGCCGGTCTGGTCGGTGCTGCGGATGTCGATGCGACCGATGAGGTCTGTGCTGAAGCGGCATCTGGCTTTTGCTTCCGGACGACCATCTGCGGTGGGATATTTGCCGGAAGCGAGAGTGGAGCCGGAGGCACAATGGATTTCTGGCGGATGATATCGATATTTTTATCACTCCAGAAGTCGATCACGCTGTCATATCCGGTATCGTTCGTGATAATATAAACATGTTCCGGTTTGTCCTTTCCGATCAGGAAACCAAGATAAGTCGAGAGCTGGAAATCCAGATAATTTTTTCCGGTCTTTAAAATCTTAATGTATTCAAAATGAGCAGGAGACTGAGAAAGCTCAATGTGACGCTCAAAAGAAATATTCTTCGTATGCTGACTGTAGAAGACAATCACCGTGTCCTCGGCGGTCAGTTCTTTTACACCCATAAAACCGGTGTCTGTAACATTTTCATAATCAATCAGATATAAATTCATATTATCGCTGCCTTTCCAAACAAAAATTTCGTTATCTTTATTGTAAAAAAGAATGCAGAAACTGTCAAGTGACAGGGTGTGGCTGTTGACGAATATCCGATTGTGTTATATGATAAAAAATGCGAAAAAATAATTTCTGCAAGTAACCGTCAACCAAATATACAGACTATGCACAGAAATAAGGATAAATGATTCAATGAGAAAATTAGCTTTAAGAGATGAAATTTTATTAAGTATAGAAAAACCTGCCCGTTATATTGGAAATGAAGTAAATGCCGTTATGAAGAGCAGGGACGTGGATATCCGTTTTGCCATGTGCTTTCCGGATGTGTATGAGATCGGTATGTCCCATCTGGGTATCCAGATTCTGTATGATATGTTCAACAAACGGGAGGATACCTGGTGTGAGCGTGTGTATTCCCCTTGGACGGATCTGGATGCAGTGATGCGCGAGAAGAAGATTCCTCTTTTTGCGCTGGAGTCCCAGGATCCGATTAAGGATTTTGACTTTCTCGGGATTACGATCCAGTATGAGATGTGTTATACCAACATTTTACAGATTTTGGATCTTTCCGGTATCCCGATGATGGCAGTTGACCGTACCTGGGATGATCCGATCGTGATCGGTGGCGGTCCTTGTACCTACAATCCGGAGCCGCTGGCGCAGTTCTTTGATATTTTCTATATCGGAGAAGGCGAAGTCGTTTACGATGAACTGCTGGAACTTTTCAAAAAAAGCAAAAAAGGAAGGCTGGAGCCGTGAAGAGTTTCTCCATCATGCATCCCATATTGCCGGTATTTATGTTCCGTCTCTTTATAAAGTATCTTATCACGAGGACGGTACCATTGCAGCCTTTGAACCGGTTTATGATGATGTACCGAAAACCGTCGAAAAACAGATCGTTATGGATGTGACAAATGCTTCTTATCCGAAAACACCGGTTGTTCCGTTTATCAAATGGACACAGGACCGTGTCGTTCTGGAGATCCAGCGCGGCTGTATCCGCGGCTGCCGTTTCTGCCAGGCGGGTATGGTGTACCGTCCGACAAGAGAGCGTGACCTTGAAATGCTCAAAGAATATGCCTATGCCATGTTAAAGAGTACCGGACACGAAGAAATTTCCTTAAGCTCTTTGAGTTCCAGTGACTACTCAGATCTTGCCGGGATTGTAAATTTCCTGATCGATGAGTTCGAGAAAACAGGTGTAAAACATTTCCCTTCCGTCCTTGCGAATCGATGCGTTCTCGCTGGACGTTATGAAGAAAGTACAGGATATCAAAAAAAGAAGCCTGACATTTGCACCGGAAGCCGGTTCCCAGAGACTGCGTGATGTGATCAACAAAGGTCTGACCCGGGAAGTGATTCTGGAAGGTGCCGGAAAAGCTTTTGAGGGCGGCTGGAATAAAGTGAAACTGTATTTTATGCTCGGACTTCCTACTGAAACCGAGGATGATATGAAAGGTATCGCTCATCTGGCAGATAAGATTGCAAGACGCTATTACGAGATCCCGAAAGATCAGCGAAACGGAAAATGTCAGATCACAGCAAGTACTTCTTTCTTTGTTCCAAAACCATTCACCCCGTTCCAGTGGGTTCCGATGAACAACCGGGACGAATTTCTCGGAAAAGCCAAGATTGTAAATCAGGAAGTCAAAGACCAGCTGAATCGCAAGAGCATCAAGTACAACTGGCATGAACCTGATGTAACCGTACTCGAAGGTATTCTGGCAAGAGGTGACCGCCGCCTGGCTCCTGCCATCCTGCGAGCATACGAAAAGGGAGCACTCTACGATGACTGGGGTGAAAATTTCAAATACAGCCGCTGGAGTGAAGCATTTGATGAATTTCATCTTGATCCGGCTTTTTATACCGAACGTGAGCGTTCCTACGAAGAAATCCTTCCATGGGATTTCATCAGGATCGGCGTTACCAAGAAATTTTTATGGAAAGAATGGGAACGTGCCCAGAAAGAAGAAGTAACGAAAAACTGTCGTGCCGGCTGTTCCGGATGCGGAGCAAGTGTATTTGGAGGAGGTGTATGTTATGAAGGTAAGAATTAAATTCAGCAAAGAGGGTGTCATGAAATTCATGGGTCATCTGGATGTGATGCGTTACTTCCAGAAAGCAATCCGCAGGGCAGACATTGACATCGCCTACACAGAAGGATTCAGCCCGCATATGATCTTATCCTTTGCAGCACCGCTCGGTGTCGGACTGACCAGCAACGGTGAGTATGCCGACATCATGCTGAAGACACCGATCTCATCTGCCGAGGCAGTCAGACGCCTGAACGATGTGATGGTCGAAGGCATGGAGATCGTAAGTTTCCGTGAAATTCCGGATGAAAAGGCAAGCAATGCCATGTCTTTAGTTGCAGAGGCGGACTATACTGTAGTATTTCGTGAAGGGATGGAGCCGCCTGCCGGATGGGAAGAAAAGCTTCTGGCATTTTATGAAAAACCTTCCATTCTTGTAACAAAAAAAACAAAGAAAAGCGAACGTGAAAGGGATCTGAAGCCGCTGATTTATGAACTTTCTGTCTCTGACGGAAAAATTTTCATGACACTCTCCACCGGAAGTACCGACAACATCAAACCGGAGCTTGTCATGGAATCATTCTGCCGGGAAATCGGTTATGATCTGCCTGCTTTTGCACTTCTTATCAACCGGGAAGAGGTCTACGCAGAAGGGCATATTTCACTGGAAGATCTGGGAAAAGACATTGGCTGATACACTGATCATCACAAAGAGAGATGAGCAGACCATTTGGATGGCGGCGTTATCCGGCACGCATGCCACAGATCTGCGTATTGCTTCTGCATCCGATGAAAGCACATCGCTTGTCGGAAACATTTATATCGGAAAAGTACGCAAAGTCCAGAAAAACATTGATGCAGCATTTATTGAAATTGCAGACCGACAGCAGTGCTATTTTAATATTGCCGCAAACCCGAATGCCATCTATACAAAAAAAGGCAATTCAAAAAAAATCGCAGAAGGAGATGAACTGCTCGTTCAAGTGATCCGTGATGGCTTAAAGACGAAACTTCCCGCCCTCTCCGGAAACCTCGAACTTCCGGGACAGTATCTTGTGCTGACCGGTAATGACAGTCGCATCGGTATCTCCGGCAAACTTTCACAGAGCACAAAAGAACGCCTGAAAGAATGGATGAAACCATTTGCACGCGAAAAATATGGCTTTATCGTGCGTACAAACGCCGGCGAAGCTTCCAGAGAAGAGATTGAAGCGGAAGCGAAAAAACTGGAAGAACAGTATCTGCATCTTTTAAAAACGGCACCTTATCGGACCTGTTTTTCTGCTTTAAAAACGTCAGAACCGGTCTGGATCGAGATGCTCCGCAATACTTACACTGCAGATCTGACCTCAATCATCACAGACGATCCTCAGATTTATAACTCTCTGGAACATTATCTGAAAGAAAACGATCTGCAGAATCTTTCCAAACTCCGTCTGTATCAGGATGATCTGCTTCCGCTCTACAAGCTCTGCCGCCTGGAACGAGAGATCGATCTGGCGACCTCCAGACAGGTCTGGCTGAAAAGCGGTGGTTATCTGGTGATCGATCCGACGGAAGCACTGACCGTCATTGATGTCAATACCGGTAAATATTCCGGTAAAAAACTGCGGCGTGAAACATTAAAAACAATCAATCTGGAAGCGGCGAAAGAAGCAGCAAGACAGATTCGCCTTCGAACCTTTCCGGTATCATTCTGATCGATTTCATCAATATGGAAAACAAAGAAGATCAGAAGGAACTGCTTGCATTTCTGGAAAGCCGGCTGTTTGCCGATCCTGTCAAAACAAGACTGATCGATATGACAAAGCTGGAGCTTGTGGAGATCACCCGGAAAAAGTCCATAAAACTTTAAAAGAGCAGATTGCAGCACTGAAAGCGAAAAGGAGTCTCTTTCACAGAAAGATTAAAAATAATGAAATATTTTGCAAAAAACAGTTGACGTAAATTCTAAGGCATGCTATCATGTAGCAGATGCCGCATAAAGAGGTTTAAATGTCATGCCGCAAGGCAGACTACCATATTTAGCGAGTAATGATAATAGGAGGTGCCATATGTACGCAATTATTGCAACAGGTGGTAAACAGTACAAAGTAGCTGAGGGCGATATCATTAACGTAGAAAAGCTTGGTGTTGAAGCTGGTGAAACTGTTACATTTGACAATGTACTTGCAGTAAGCAACGACGGTCTGAAAGTCGGAGCAGATGTAGCTGGTGCAACAGTAACTGCTAGCGTTGTTAAGAATGCAAAAGCAAGAAAAGTTATTGTTTACAAGTACAAGAGAAAGACCGGATATCATAAAAAAAACGGTCACAGACAGCAGTACACTCAGGTTAAGATTGAGAAAATCAACGCTTAATCCATATGATTACAGTTACAATCCATAGATCAAATGACAGTTATGCTGGTTTTAAAGTAGTCGGACATGCCGGTTATGCTGAGGAAGGTTATGATATTATCTGTGCGGCGGTATCCGTACTTGTTGTAAATGCTGTAAATTCGATTGAGACTTTTACAGACGATAAGTTTGCTGCCCGTGAAGATCACGGTATCGTAGAACTGATTCTGGAAGGCAGTGTATCCGATAAAACCACACTTTGCTTGATTCTATGATTCTTGGTTTGAGAGATATTCAGACACAATACGGTAATGAATTTATACGATTGAAAATCGAGGAGGTGTAGACCATGTTGAAGATGAACCTTCAGGTATTCGCTCATAAAAAGGTGTTGGTTCTACAAAGAACGGACGTGATCTGAGTCCAAGAGACTTGGTGCGAAGAGAGCAGACGGACAATTCGTATTAGCCGGAAACATTCTTTACAGACAGCGTGGTACAAAGATTCATCCAGGCGTTAATGTCGGACGCGGCGGCGACGATACCCTGTTTGCTTTAGTAGACGGTGTTGTACGTTTCGAAAGAAAAGGAAGAGACAAAAAACAGGTTTCAATTGTTCCTGTAGAGGCAAAATAATAAGTGGAACATGTGGCTTCAAATCGTTTACGGTTTGAAGCCATTTTTGATATAAAGGAGTATATATGTTTGCAGACAGAGCAAAAATATTTATCCGTTCCGGTAAAGGCGGAGACGGACACGTAGTTTCCGAAGAGAACTTTTCGTGCCGAACGGCGGTCCGGACGGTGGTGACGGCGGCAAAGGCGGAGATATCATTTTCGAAGTCGATGAAGGACTTAATACCCTGAACGACTACCGGCACAAGGCAAAATACTGTGCTCAGCCGGGAGAAGAAGGCGGTAAAAAACGTTGTCACGGAAAAAATGGTACGGATCTCATTCTGAAAGTTCCGGAAGGAACCCTGATCAAAGATGCAGAATCCGGAAAAGTGATCGCTGACATGTCCGGTGACAACAAACGTCAAATTGTATTAAAAGGTGGACGTGGCGGCAAAGGAAACATGAACTATGCAACGGCTACCATGCAGGTTCCGAAATATGCCCAGCCCGGACAGAGTGCCAAAGAACTCTGGGTACAGCTCGAATTAAAAGTGATCGCGGATGTCGGTCTGGTCGGTTTCCCGAATGTCGGAAAATCCACCTTCCTGTCCCGTGTGACAAATGCAAGACCTAAGATCGCAATTACCATTTCACAACCTTGAATCCGAATCTTGGTGTAGTAGATCTTGAAGGTGCAAAAGGTTTTGTGATTGCAGACATTCCGGGACTGATTGAAGGTGCGTCTGATGGCGTCGGTTTAGGTCATGAGTTTTTACGTCACATCGAACGTACAAAGGTCATCATCCATGTCGTGGATGCAGCTTCTACAGAAGGCCGTGATCCGGTGGATGATATTTACAAGATCAATGAAGAACTCAAAGCCTATAATCCGAGAATGGCAAGTCTGCCGCAGGTGATCGCTGCCAATAAAACCGATGTGATCTATTCTGAGGACGAGGATCCGGTTGAACGCATCCGTGCAGAATTTGAGCCTCAGGGCATGAAAGTATTTTCCATTTCCGCAGTAAGCGGCAAAGGATTAAAGGAACTTTTATACTATGTGCGTGAACTGCTGGATGCACTGCCAAAAGAAGCGGTCGTATTTGAGCAGGAATACGATCCGAACGAGTATAATCCAAATGACAACCTTCCTTATACCGTTGAGAAGTCAGAAGAAGAGGAAAACACTTACGTGGTAGAAGGTCCAAAGATTGAACGTATGCTTGGTTATACGAATCTGGATTCCGAAAAAGGCTTCCAGTTCTTCCAGAACTTCCTCAAAACAACCGGCATTCTCGACGAACTGGAAGCTGCCGGAATTCAGGAGGGCGATACCGTCCGTATGTACGGCCTGAAATTTGATTACTATAAATAAAGATTTGATATGATAAGCGAGGAATATAATTATGACAAGTAAGCAGCGTGCTTATTTAAAAAGTCTGGCTATGACCATGGATCCGATCTTCCAGATCGGCAAGGGAAGCCTGACACCAGAAAACACCAGTGCGATTGCTGAAGCACTGGCAGTACGTGAACTGATCAAGATCAATGTACTGCAAAACTGCATGGACGATCCGAAGGAACTTGCGAGAACCCTGGCAGAACGCACCCATTCACAGGTTGTACAGGTTATCGGCAAAAAATCGTTCTTTATAAAGAAGGAAAAGACGACAAGAAAAAATCGAACTTCCACGTTGAGGGGAGGCATTTTCTTGAAGAAAGAAAAAGCAAGAAAAATTGGGATCATGGGAGGAACCTTTGATCCCATCCACATCGGGCATCTGATCCTCGGCGAAAATGCCTGGCATCAGTTTGGACTGGAGAAAGTACTTTTTATGCCTTCTGCCAATCCGCCTCACAAGCCAAACCGTATCGGCCGTGCGGATATTCAGGAACGTGTTGATATGGTTCGCGGTGCCATTGCAGACAATCCGCATTTTGAACTTTCTCTGGAAGAAGCCTTCCGGGAAGATTACTGTTATACAAGCGAAACTTTGCAGGAAATGACTGTAAAGCATCCGGATACGGAATACTATTTTATTATGGGAGCCGATTCTCTGTTTGCATTTGAAACTTGGCATGAGCCGCAGAAAATCTGTCAGAACTGTGTGATCGTTGCGGCGGTACGAGATCATGTATCGGCAGAACATTTTAAAGAACAGATAGAATATCTCACTCAAAAATATCAGGTGGATATCCGGATCCTTGCCACACCAAATATCGACGTTTCTTCGCACGAGATCCGGGAATGGATCCGAAAAGCGAATACTTCCCTGAAATATTATGTACCGGATAAAGTCATTTCGTATATTAAAGAAAAAAATCTGTATAGTGAGTGTAAAGAATGACAAATAGATATGATCTGATAAAAATGCAGGAAAACTGCAGAAGAAATTAACACCGGATCGCTATCAGCATACGCTTGAGTCATGTATACCTGTGCAGCCCTGGCTATGTGCCACGGCTGTAATCTGGAGCGTGCGATGGTTGCCGGACTTTTTGCACGACTGTGCAAAATGTATACCAAACGATAAAAAGATAAGCATCTGCGAAAAAATAACATTGCTATCACAGAAGCAGAACGGAAAAATCCTTCGCTGCTTCATGCAAAAGCCGGTGTATTTCTTGCAAAATCCAAATATGACATTGAAGATGAGGATATTCTGGATGCGATTCGATATCATACAACCGGAAATGTCGATATGACACTTCTCCAGAAAATTACTTATCTTGCCGATTATATAGAACCATGGCGAAACAAGGCAACCAATCTGCCTGCGATACGTGAAGCTGCATTTCAGGATCTTGACAAGGCATTGTATATGGTACTTCATGATACACTTCAGTATCTTGAAACAATCCATGCCGAAGTCGATTCGACAACACAGCAGGCATATGAATTTTACAGACAACTGCAGGAAGAAAAACAGGATTGAGTGAGTTAAAGCTCAGAAAGGAGTACCCACATATGGAATCAAGAGAACTTGCAAAACAGATTTGTGAAGCTCTGGCTGATAAAAAAGGAGAAGATATTAAGATCCTTAATATCTCAGAAGTTACTGTACTTGCTGATTACTTCATCATCGCAAGCGGCTCAAACAGAAATCAGGTCCAGGCTATGGCAGATAATGTAGAAGAAACACTTGGAAAGCTTGGTCATGAGCCAAAACAGATCGAGGGCTATCAGAGCGGCAACTGGATCCTGATGGATTATCAGGATGTCATTGTCCATATCTTTGATAATGAAAACCGTCTGTTCTACGATTTGGAACGTATCTGGCGTGACGGCAAAAGCCTGACGGTGGAAGAACTGTAAAAATTATAAAGGTATAGAGTAGTAAGAGATTAAAACAATATGCTTTTTATTCTCAATATTATAAAGAATAATCATGCTCAGGGCGAGAATACCAAAGAAAGTATTTTCGCCCTGTTTTGTTTACAGTTATTTATTTCGAGTCGAATGCACGTAAAGCCTCGCATGCGATTCTCTCAGAGCATTTATATTAATCTAAGATTACGTTTAAGAAAAGAAACGAAATACTCCAATTACTTTTCCAAGAATATGAACGTCTTTCTCCTCGACAACAATCGGGTCCATGGTATCATTTTCCGGCTGAAGACGAATATGACCATTCTCGTGATAAAATGTTTTACCGTCGCAGAATCATCAATCAAAGCTGCAACCATCTCGCCGTTTTCTGCGGTATCCTGCTGTTTGACAAGAATATGATCCCCTGAGAGCACACCGGCATTGATCATACTTTCTCCTTATACCTCCAGTAAAAATGTCTGTGCATTCGGGAGGTATTCGTAAGGGATCGGGAAATAAGATTCAATATTCTCCACTGCCAGAAGCGGAGAACCGGCTGCGATCTTACCGACAATCGGGACATTCACCATTTCTTTTCTTAATAGCTGGAAACTGTCATCCAGAATCTCAATCGCACGCGGCTTGGTCGGATCACGTCTGATATATCCCTTTCTTTCCAGAGACTCCAGGTGGGAATGTACAGACGAAGTAGATTTTAAATCTACCGCTTCACAGATCTCACGAACTGCCGGCGGAAATCCTCGCTTTAAAATTTCTGATTTTATGTATTCTAATATTTCTTTCTGTTTTGCAGTAATAGTACCATCTGCCATATCTATCCTCCAATCTGTCTGAATATGCGACAGGACTTCAATTCCACTGTTTTTGTAAACGGTTAAGTACCTTCGCCAAATCATCACTGTTTTCTTTTTATCATAACACAGGACTTTAAAAAAGCAAACAAATATTCTCGAAAATATGTTCGTTTTTATATTGACAAACGTACGTTCCCGTAATATAATGATGTTAATCAAGAACAAACGTTCCTTGTTTTCAAAAAACGATTGCTCTATATTCAGACAGAAGATCACACGACAGACAAACCACGAAAAGGAGAGAGACTATGACAGAAAAAAGTATGATTATGAATCGAAAAAGGAACCGGAAACAGTGTATGGTAAAAAGATATTCCTGCCTGTTTACAGCAATCTTAATAACCTTTCTGATCCTTGCTGTATCTTTAAGTATCTGTTTTACGGTAAATGCAGATCAGGAAAAGCCTAAAAAGACATGCTTACAAGTATTACACAGACATCGTGATCCAGAAGGGGAAAGCCTGTGGGATATCGCCAATGAGCATATGACAGAGGAATATGATTCTCCGAAAACCTATATCAAAGAAGTAAAAAGCATCAATTCCCTTACCGATGTCGATAAGATCTATGCCGGGCAGCGTATTGTCATTCCATATTATTCTACTGAATTAAAATAGCAGCTTTTACTCATGCAAAACCATATTTTTGTGTTATACTGTAACGAGAATTTTTGATCTTAATAATATGAACAAAATAAGATGAAAGGAAAATTTAACTATGAGACAGGAAAAAATTCAAGATGGAACGTCCAAATCTGGTACAGATTGAGATCATGTTGAAATAACTGAAATTCAGACGAATATGAATTTTAGTTACATTATAGAACCGGCTGTAGCGATGTCTGGATGTTTTAAAAATGCAAACCGCATCAAAGCACGTGAAGGTGTGATCGTCAACATTGAGCATACACCAAGAGGATTTATGGTAACCGCAGAATTTGAAGAATAAATAAAAGTGGAAGGCAATTCCTGAACAGTATAAATAGTAATACAAGAAGAAATGGAATAAATAATAAATAATAGAAAATAAATAACCGAAGAAATACATTTTATTATAGAAAACAGCGTAAATCAATATAAAAGGACGATTGCGGTGCTTTTCTATAAAATTTGGTCAATCTATTTGAAAAACTTGTGTTTGTCGTATAGATTAAAGCCGCTTCTTTTAACACATTTCATCCGATTTATCTGTGTTTTTGCTTCAAAATATTTTTATCATTATTATTTATTTTTATGTATTCATTTATTTTTAATGCTAACCACTCTGCACACTGCTGTTATCTCGAAGCATATAATTTTTACAGAAAGAAGGATTCCCTGTGGCTGCTAACATAACTTATCACGAACAAACCGACATGGACAATATCCGCAAACTTCGTGAAGTTTTGAAAACTTTACCTGCTTTTGCAAAGGATTATTTTCGTGCCATTGAACCTACAACTTCCACAAAAACCCGCATTTCTTATGCCTATGATATCCGGATTTTTTCCAGTTTCTGATATCTCAGAATCCGTCTCTTGCAAAAATCGGGATTCCGAACTTAAATGTTTCCGTACTGGATCAGTTAAAACCGATCGATATTGAAGAATATATGGAATATCTGAAGCTCTATGACAGTCCGAATGACCAGACGACAATCACAAACGGGGAACGTGGATTAAAGCGAAAAATTTCTTCTCTTCGAAGCTTTTATACTTACTATTATAAAAGACAGGCAATCGAGACCAATCCGGTCCAGCTGGTTGATATGCCAAAGATCCATGACAAAGCCATTATCCGCCTCGACGCCGGTGAAACGGCTGCACTGCTGGATTATATTGAACACTGCGGTGATCAACTCACCGGTCAGCGAAAAGCTTATTACGAAAAAACAAAACTGCGTGATCTTGCCATTGTCACTCTCCTGCTTGGAACCGGAATCCGTGTGTCAGAATGTGTCGGTCTGGATGTCGAAGACATTGACTTCCGTAACAACGGTATTCGCCTCATACGCAAAGGCGGTTCTGAGATGGTAGTCTATTTTGGCCCTGAAGTGGAAAAAGCTTTAAAAGACTATTTAGAGGCACGTAAAGCGATTTCCCCACTGGAAGGACACGAGCACGCTCTCTTCTACTCTACCCAGCGAAAACGTATCGGCGTTCAGGCGGTGGAAAATCTGGTAAAAAAAGTATGCCCGTGCCATCACAACTACAAAAAAAAAATCACCCCTCACAAACTGCGAAGCACTTACGGTACCACCTTATATCGGGAAACTGGAGATATCTATCTGGTTGCCGATGTGCTCGGGCACAAAGATGTGAACACCACCAAAAAGCATTATGCTGCCATGGATGATGCCAGAAGAAGAAAAAAAGCTGCCACTGCAATCCGCCTTCGTGAAGACTATGAAGACTAATTATAGAAGTGAGCGTCTTCTTCGACTAAATTCAAGTCGAACGCACGTGAGACTTGGTGCATGATTCTGGTCAGCGAAAGCTGACATATACTTGTTATTACTCACCACTTGCAGAAGTGGGAGTCTCCTCGACTGAGATAAAAAACAGCCGAACATGCAACTGCCTTATGGCAGCCGCTCATTCGGCTGAATAATTGCTGAATAGTTACTGTTTTTTAACCGGTTACTGTAATTCTATCAGTCCAGTTTCTTTCCGGTCAGCATTTCATAACCCTGAAGATATTTTCCGATTGTCTTATCTACAATATCCTGCGGAAGTGTCCAGTCATTGTCCGGATTTGCTTTCAGCCAGTCACGTGCAAACTGTTTGTCGAAGGATGGCTGGCCATGACCCGGTTCATATTCGTCTGCCGGCCAGAAACGAGAGCTGTCTGGTGTTAACATTTCATCTCCGATGACGATGTTACCGTTTTCATCAAGACCAAATTCAAATTTCGTATCTGCGATGATGATTCCTTTTTCCAGAGCATAAGCTGCACATTTCTTATACAATGTGATCGTATAATCACGAAGTTTCTCTGCATATTCTTTTCCTTTTCCAGGATAATATTTCTCCAGGTGCTCTACACTCTGTTCAAAAGAGATGTTTTCATCGTGATCTCCGATCTCAGCCTTTGTGGACGGAGTATAAATTGGCTCAGGAAGCTTGTCAGATTCTTTCAGACCTTCCGGTAATTCAATGCCGCAGACTTTACCTGTCTTTTTGTAGCTTTCCCAGCCGCTTCCTGTAATATAACCACGTACAATACATTCCAGTGGAAGCATATCAAGTTTACGGCACATCATGCTGTTTCCATCAAACTGATCCTGCTGAAAATATTCCGGCATATCTTTTACGTCTGTAGATATCATATGATTTGGCAAAATATCTTCTGTCATGTCAAACCAGAACTTGGACATCTGTGTAAGAACCGTTCCTTTTTTTGTAACTACGTTGTTCAAGATTACATCAAAACAACTGATACGATCTGTAGCTACCATGATCAGACTGTCACCATTGTATAAATCTCGCGTACTTTACCTTCTTTTTATCGGTTTCATTTCCTGCATAATCCATACCTCGCCATATTCTTATTGTATTTACAAATAATTCCGGTACAAACGTACCACCTTTTACCCCTGATTGTCAAGAGTCAAATTTCTTCTTTTCCATTCTTTTCGCTCTTAATCATAGTATTTTCCTTCTTTTTTTTACCTTCGTATTTGAACTTTTGGTTCTTTTTATTTACACTTTTAGTTCATGTATAGATATTCTTTTTATCGTTAAAATAGAAAAGATAATGTAATTATCCTGCTGATCACAATAATGGACAATACAGCAGAAAACAATCGCAGGTCATCTGCTATTTTTTACAAAGGGGATTAGAGGTATGTTAGATTTGTATACTATGGGCGAACGTATCCGTCAAGCACGTGAGGATATGGGCTATACAAGAGAAACTTTTTCTGAAATGGCGAATATAACACCTCGTTTCTGTTATGATATTGAATCCGGAAAGAAGGGCGTATCCATTGATACTCTGAAAACATCTGTGAGGCACTGAATCTTTCTGCTGATCATTTGCTTGACCTGAAGCCACTGGATACAGATGCTTATGATTATACGATTTTTCACGTTTTGATGGAGCAGTGTCCGAATTCTTATCGCGATGGTCTTTACCGGGTTATGTCCGCATATGTCCAGTCTGTTTCAGAAGCATTGAAAAAGAAGGTTCCTGATACGTTTTTCTTCGCATCATGAAATCTTCTTTTTTCTTTCTGCTTTTCTTGTGTGTTTTATTTTTGACAAATCCAGTCTGATCTACATCAGTTCTTTTGAATCCACAATCACCGTGAATGGTCCGTCATTCAGCAGTTCTACTTTCATATCTGCTCCAAAGCTTCCCGTCTCAACAACCGGTATCTGCTTTTTACATTCTGCAATGATATACTCATACAACGCATTCGCCTCTTCCGGATTCTTTGCCTCAATAAAACTTGGGCGATTTCCTTTTTTACAGTTTGCATAAAGCGTAAACTGAGAAATGAGCAAAAGCTCACCATCCACATCTTTTAAAGCCAGATTGGTCTTTCCATCCTGATCTTCAAAGATACGAAGGCCGCACATTTTCCGCACCAGAAGATCTGCTTTTTTTTCCGTCTTCTGCTCCGATACCAATCAGTACCAGAAAACCCTTGTTGATCTTTCCGATAACAGCTCCATCTACGGAAACACTTGCTCTGGAAACTCTCTGTATAACAAACTTCATATGTATTTTATCCTTTTATTTTTTCTTTTAATGCAACAAAGTCTTTGATAAGCTGAACCGTTCCGTCAATACCGCATACTCCACTGTCTATGCACATATTGTAGCTGGAACCGTCTCCCCACTTTTTATCCGAATAGTAGTTGTAGTAGCTGGCACGCTTTTTATCAGTTTTTAGAATCTGATCACGTGCTTTTGCTTCTGTCAATGCATATTTTGATGCTATACGCTTGATACGTTTATCCATATCGGCATGCACAAAAATGCTGATGCAGTTATCAAAATCTGCCAGTGCATAGTCCGCACAACGGCCGATCATAACACAGGGACCTTCCTTTGCAATCTGTTTGATTGCATTGAACTGAGCCAGAAAAACCTTATAATTTAAAGGCATTTCGGTATATCCGGATGCTGCCCCGTTCATGGAATATGTATCCATTACAAGAGAATAAAGGAAACTGTTCGTCGGCCTTTCATCGTGATGCTCAAACAATTCCTGGCAGATTCCGCTCTCTTTTGCAGCACGGTCGAGAAGTTCCTTATCATAACATTTTATTCCAAGTTCTTTTGCCAGTTTCATGCCTATCTCATGTCCACCGCTTCCAAATTCTCGTCCGATAGTAATAATTGATTTACATGTCATATAGAACCACCCTTTCTTTCTGGCAGATAAAATCTGCCGTATTTCTTCTCCTTATAAGAGTGATTATACATCATTTAGCAGACAATTTACAAGCATTTTTTGAATCTTACAAACAATTTCTGCATTTTCTGTACTTTATGGAAGTTTATGAAGCAACTCCTCAAAATATGCCGGCAACGGAGCTGAAAACTCCATATATCCTCCGGTAGACGGATGAATAAACCCGATGGTCATCGCATGAAGTGTCTGTCCTTGCAGTTTATAAGGTGATTTTGCCGGACCGTATACCGAATCTCCGAGAAGCGGATGCTGTAGAGAAGCCATGTGAACACGAATCTGATGCGTACGGCCTGTTTCCAGCTCACATTCAATATACGTGAACTGTCGGAAACGTTTTAATACCTTAAAATGCGTCACCGCCCGTTTTCCATTCTGCTCATTGATCGCCATCTTCTTTCGATCGGTGGGATTTCTTCCGATCGGTGCATCGATCACACCGGAATCTTCTTTAATCACACCATGTACAATGGCACGGTAACATCTATGGATAGAATGTTCTTTTAATTGTGCTGCAATCACTTTGTGTGCCATATCCGTTTTGCAGACAATCAAAGAGCCTGTGGTATCCATATCAATTCGATGCACAATACCGGGACGCAATACCCCATTGATTCCGGAAAGACTGTCCTTACAATGATACATCAGTGCATTGACCAGTGTTCCGCTGTAATGACCATGCGCCGGATGTACCACCATGCCTTTCGGCTTGTTTACCACAAGGAGATCCTGATCTTCATACAGAATATCCAGCGGAATGTTTTCCGGAACAATATCCGGCTTCTGGGCATCCGGGATTGTAAGTGCGATTTCTTCTTCTCCGGTAATGCGGTAACTCGCCTTGATCGGCGTGTTCTGAATCTGTATCTGATCGTCCTTGAAAAGTTTCTGAAAGAAGCTCCTTGAATACTGCGGAAGCTGAACTGCCAGATATTTATCTGCACGCTCACCAATCGATTCTTCTTCCGGTAATAATATCAGTTCCTGCATAGTTTCTCCTGCAATCTGATTTACGCTTTTTCTGATCCGTGCAGTTTCAGAAAATGAAAATCATCATCCTTATAAATTGTCAGTATCAATATAAACAATACAACCATAGCGACCGTCACATAAATATCTGCAACATTGAAGATTGGAAAATCAATCAACGAAAAATACAGAAAATCAATGACATAGCCGTTAAGCAACCGGTCGATCATATTTCCGATCGCACCTGCCGCAATAAAAACAGCCAGCACTGCAAGCGGACGGTAATGTGCTTCCTTCGGAAAACGTATGAAGCACCATAAAAAGTACTGCTAGCACAAAAAATAACAATCAGTATAAAGAACCATGTCTGATTGTGCAGTGCTCCAAAAGCCGCTCCTCTGTTTTCAAGATACTGCAGTTCAAAAACACCCGGAATCAGCGAAAATGCTTCTTTTCCTTTTAAACATTTTACCGCAGCAAATTTTTGTGACCTGGTCTATAAGAACAAGCAGAAACAGCGAGACAACTGCAACAATAGTCCTATATCCTTTTTTTTCATAATCTTAACCTTTCTCTGTTACAGAAGCGTGATATTTTCAAGATATTTTACCGCATCTTCCATCTCCTGATCGGTAACACTTCTGTCAATACAGGCATCTCAATACTGTTTAACAAAATAAATTTTACTTTTCCGGCTTCCATTTTTTTATCAGAACGTGTTGTTGCCACAACCTCTTCCGGTGTCACTCCTTCAACAGATACCGGAAGACCAAAAAGCGATATTCGCTTCTTTGATCGCAGTCAGCTCTGCTTCTGTTATCTGTCCACGCCTCATGGAAAGATAGGAAGCAGCCAGACTTCAAGTGCTACACATTGTCCATGCATCAAAGAGAAGTTTTTTAACTTTTCAATGGCATGTCCAAGTGTATGTCCAAAATTCAAAAGTGCACGATCTCCCTTTTCTGTCGGATCTTTCTCTACTACATCACGTTTGATCTCACAGCTTCTGGAGATCATTTCTTCCAGAACTTCCAAACTGCGTTCCATTATTTCCTGTCTGTGACAGATTGTCCACTCATAATATCCCTGATCTTTGATCAGGCCATGTTTTAAGATTTCTCCCATGCCACAGGCAAACTGTTCGTCTGTCAGCGTCTTCAGGGCAGACAGATTCATATACACCAGTTTTGGCTGATGAAAGGCTCCGACCATATTTTTATAACAGTTAAAGTCCACGCCTGTCTTACCGCCAATGCTGCTGTCCACCTGTGAGAGCAGTGTTGTCGGAATTTGAACAAAATCAACGCCTCGAAGATAAGTCGCTGCAGTGAAACCGGCCAGATCCCCAACAACGCCTCCTCCAAGAGCAACCAGCATATCTTTTCGTTCAAAATGATGCAGGATCAGATGCTCATACAAATCCTGCACAGTATTGAGATTTTGTTTTCTTCTCCTGCCCGAAAAAACAAAGCGGGTAACTTCCTTTGCACAGGATGCAAGAATTTCTTCTACCTGATCTCCGTAATATTGATCCACGGTAGAATCGGTAACAATACATAACCTTCGGTTTTCCGGCTTACAAACTTTCAAACGCTCTGCAAGCATCCCAAAATCTTTTTCAAGATAAATTTCATAGGCAAAAATCCCATCTTTTTTAACCGGTATCTGTGTGCGGTATTTTGTAGTATCCATTGTTTTTACCTCCTGTTCCATTCATCGAATACATTCGGAATCCAATTTTCCAGAATCGCTGAGCTGTTTAAACATATTTTTCAAGTTTTACAAGGTAACGTCCCTTTTTGGTCTGTGAAAGCATGCCTTCGTATACAAATCTTCCCATACCTCTGGCTGATATCAGATCATTCTTTTTTACATGATATCCATTTGAAGTAATGCATTTTCCATTTACAAAAACGCGGCCATCTTCAATCATTCCGACCAGACTGCTTCTGGAAGTTTTCCATGCCAGGGCAAGCAGAGTATCCAGACGTACAGAAGCAACCGTTCCTTCTATTTTTTTCCGTACGCAGTGGAATTTCTTTTCTTTCTCCCTCAAACACCTGACATAAAACCGTTGTATGCCGGATCCGTGTCAGATTATCACACAGAAAATCTGCTATTTTTCTGCATACAGAAAAGATAGGCACATTCCTCGTCAATCAGGATATCACCGGTAACCGAACGGTCTATGCCCAGATTCAAGATGGCTCCAAGATAATCTCTGTGTGAAAGTTTCTCTGCAAATTTCAGATTCAGGGGTCTGATCTGAAGACATACGATTGGAAATGGTATAGCATCTTCATCCGAATCGCCCTTTTGCGAAAAAAATCATAACGAAAATAAAGAGCATCAGGGATAAACGCTGCCAACTGACGCTCTGCTTTTGCATAACCGCCGAAAAGTTTCCATCGAACAAATGGAATCTTTCCGACCGTGCTGTGAAAAATATTTAATTCATTCAGATTCATAAAATCTGTGTAAGTGATGATTCCTCTTCGATCTGCCAGATTTGCCAGATCCAGGATACGCTGCCTTGTGCGTTCCTCCATCTTATCCATTTACTTTCTCCTAAAACTTGTTTCCAAGAGACGGCATATCAACACCATTCAAAATTTCCTGAAAATCTCCGGAAACTTCCACACCGGATGGCGTAATGATAAAAATAAAATTGCTGACTTTCTGAAGATTACCGTCGATTGCATAGCAGGAACCAGATGAAAAATCAATGATTCTCTGTGCAATATCAACATCAAGACCTTCCATATTCAGTACAACTGTGCAATTTGCAAGCAGTGTATCGATAATCTCTCTTGTGTCTTCCATAGAACGCGGTTTGATTACACATACTTCCATTCCGGCAACGGATTTTTTTGTCGTACGCATCTGAGAAATCTTACCGGAGTTGCTGGTCTTTGCAGATGATGTACTGTACGGACGAGGAGAAGAAGTGCTTCCGGATTTCTGGAAAGATTTTGCCTTGCTCTTTTCTTTTCCGGAAGGCACTTTCTCATCCATATCCAGATCACCTAAATCGTCTTCTTCATTCTGCTTTTGAAGAATCTCTTTTTTGGAGCTTCTTCTTCGAAATCATCCATTTCGTCATCCAGAAAGTCATCGTCATCAAATCCATCATTGTCATTCAGTTTCATGGCATTTAAGAATCTATCTAATACTCCCATTTTGTTCTCCTATCTGCTTTTATCACAAATTGTAATTGCGTTCTCCGAAGATACCTGTTCCGACTCGAACCATGGTAGCACCTTCCTCGATTGCAACCTCATAATCTCCGGTCATACCCATACTGAGATCACGCATATTAACATTATCTATGTTTTTGGCTGATATGTCAACTGATAATTCTCTTAATTTTGCAAAATATTTGCGATTATCCTCGGCGTTTTCTACAAAGGTGCAATCGTCATCAGTCCTTCTACAGAAATATGCTCCATTTTGGCAATGTTTTCGATGAAATCTGCACATTCTTCTACACGAACACCAAACTTACTCTCTTCTGATGCAACATTTACTTCCACCAGAACCGGCATCACAATTCCTTTTTCTCCGCTTCCTGGTCTATCGCCTCTGCCAGTCGGACAGAATCCACGGAATGAATCAGAGCTGCACGCCCTACCACATATTTTTACTTTATTTCTCTGTAAATGACCGATCATATGCCATTTGATATCTTTTTCCATTTCTTCGTATTTGTCACGCAGCTCCTGCGGCTTGTTTTCTCCAAATCTGCGAATTCCTTCCGCATAGGCCTCTTCGATCATCGACACCGGTTTTGTTTTGCTGACGGCGATCAACTGTACCTCACTGCGGTCTCTTCCGCTTCTCTTACAAGCTTCACAGATACGTCTCTCTACTTCCTGCAAATTTTCTTTTATCATGTTTCTTATACCTCCACTATCTTTTTCTCTGTAAACAGGATCATAACAGCTGATCGTCGGAAACCGTATCCGCATCCAGTGCAATATGATCGTACTGTGCCAGTCCAAACGTATCGTCATCTGCCACAATACAGTATTCCTCGTTCTCTGCGATCACAGTCACTTCACGGAAAACAGCATAACCTTTGTTGATATTATAGACTCCCTGAAGGGATGCAGTCTCTTCGATTCGATACTTGTTGCTGGAATTCTTCCGAACGATATAATCGCCCTCTGAAAATTCATTGATATCCACATAGTAGTTATCATCCACTTTTCGTAAACCGTTGTTGTTTTATATTTTTGTTCTGATTTTCCACTGTTTGTATAGGTTTCCACCAGAACTGTAACCTCATTGCTGTCATCGTTATTGGAAATCACATATTCCTGCGGAATAATATAGAAATTCCGCTGTTCGATTGCAGTTTTTGGTATTTTCAATCCACTCTTCTTATTTAAAAGTAATTCAATATCCAGAAAGCGATCCGATGCAAAACGCACAACAGAATGATCCATATCCAGCTTTGCAAAATAGGTATTCTTGTTCTGAACAACCGACACTGTAGCATCTGCCGTTGTACCATCTTTCAGAAAACGGATCGTAACAGAGCTCTGATCCGTCAGTTCGGAAACAATTTTATTGTCAATTGGCAGAATCAGAGACCAGTTATCCTCTGTCACCAGTTTATATAACGGATCTCCACTTTTGGCTGTTCCGTTCAGACGAAGATTTTCTTTGTGATATGCCTTCATAGAAAACATATCAGTTGTCACATCTTCCGCCTTTACATCTTCAAAGCCATCCACCGAATAAACCACAATACCAGGTCCATCCGTTCGACATACATTGAACAAACTGCCTTCGTCTGCATTTCCGTAAACATCTTCTGTATAGAGATCTAAAACGGCACTTTCTACATCCGCCTTCATATCATATGCTTTCTGAAAGTTCTGACCTGAAAAAGCAGACGCATATCCGGCAGCCGCAGCACACAGTTTTTTGCATCTGCGGCAGATAGTGTTCCGCTTTCGGAAGTATCTGTAGTTTGCAATGCATCCTCTTTCTCATCTGTACTTTCAGTCGTTGTTTCTGTCTCAGCGGAACTTTCTGTTGTACTTTCAGACAATTCCGTACTTTCTGTGAGCGATGTTGACTCTGTAGTCTGTGATGATGCCGATGTCCGTTCTGTTCTTGTTGTTCCGTTTTCGTTGATAGAACAGATCACACCATTTTACCGATTTCTGTTCCTTCTCTTGCATAGTAAGTAACAGCTCCGGATTCCGGTGCTTCTACAACTGTTTCTGATTTCAGTGCGAGTGCTGTATATTTATAATTTCCGGACAGACTGCCTTTTTTTACTTCATATGGTGCAATGTGCGTCGAAGTCAGATACATGACGATACAGACCATCATATAAACAAATACAATTCCAAACAGCAGTGTACCAATATTTATGCCAATATATTTTTATACTTTACAATCTTCTTACTATTCTTTTTTGCAATCAACCAATACGCCTCCTTATTTTCATCTTAGCTGAGAAATTTTTGAACAGATATCATTCTACCACGTTCTTGTTTCAGAAACAATGGAATAAATATTTAATTTCAGGAAAAAATAGAGATAAACGATGAAAGGAGTTAAAATATATGAATGTAAAGGACTGGACTATACTTGTCTTACACTTTCTATTATCGGAGCGATCAACTGGGGACTGATCGGCATTTTCCGCTTTGACCTGGTCGCTTTCCTCTTTGGAGACATGAGCTGGCTCTCCAGGATCATTTATACACTGGTCGGTCTGTCAGGATTGTATCTGATCAGTACTTACGGACGCATCTGCCAGGTTGATGATGCCAGATAAAGATTTTCAGTGTAAATATTTTACAGAACCCTTTCCTCTGAATTAGAAAGGCAGGACGGAAAACCGTCCTGCCTGCAAAGATTGCTTGCTGCATCCATAGAAAATCAAAGCTTTTTCGCTTATAAAGATACAATGACTTTTGATTTTGCATTTTCCGGAAGATCATCTGCATCCAGAAATACTTAAAACAAAAAGTTATATTATATTTCTCGCCCAGCTCATCCAGTTTATCGATGGTCTCTGTGATATCTGCATCTTCCAGTTTGGCAATTTTCAGAAAGCTGTCCAGATACATCTGCTCCAGATCGTGGTCCTGTGAAATAATGCCACAGATAAATCCGATAAATCCATCACTGCTTGACAAACCAAATTCTGAAGTATCGATCAGACGAACTTTGTTGTTCAGCTCGTACATATGTTTGGAACTCTTATCCAGATAAACAATATTTCCATGCACTTCTTTTTACTTCTGCATTTACTTTGTCCAACAGATGTTTTGTTTTTCCTTTACCCTTTTTTTGCCTGCAATGATCTGTATCATTATAATCTCCTCCTTTAGTCCGGCGACCTAAATATTATATGTTGATTATAGTGTATATTTAGAAAAATTACAACCTTTAATTGTTAATTTTAGACAATAATTTATTCATTTCGGCATATAATGTTTCTTTATCACCTGCATTAAGGATAATTGAGACATGAGAATCCCCATATTTATCTTTTTGCGAGCAGACAGAGGCAGCTTCCGGCCTCATCCGTAGTACCTGTCTTACCGCCGATCACCTCTACATCCTGAGGCGGAGTTGCCTCTCCGATGTGATAATAGTTCGTTGACTGCCACATGATACCATACTTGTCATTATCGCGGATAAAGATACTATAGTATTCAGATGAACCGATAATTTCCTGAAAGGCATCATACTTTAATGCTTCCTGAAACATCAGATAAATGTCATAAGGCGTTGTATAATGATTTTCGTCCTGAAGCCCATGGGGATTGGCAAAATGTGTCCCCGGTTGCTCCAAGAGATGCCGCCTCTTCGTTCATCATATTGACAAAATTGTCAACGGTACCGCCGACATAGACAGCTAAAGACATGGCAGCATCGTTTCCGGAATTCAAAAAGCAGACCGTATAAAAAGCTGCTCAACGGTAAGCTGATCTCCGGCTCGATCATACAGACGGAGGATCCGCTTTCAATATCCTGACATTCCTCTCCAACTGTTACGGTTTCATCCAGGCTGCAGTTTTTCAAAGTCACAAGAGCCGTCATGACTTTTGTGATACTTGCCGGATACATCTTGTTAAAAATATTCTGTGCATAGTCTACTTCCCCGGATGCCAAATCAAAAGAACCAGCTGCTCTGAGGTAAGATTTAAGGAAGAATCGTCTTCTGTTCCATCCGCTACACACAGATTTTCAGAAAAAAGCAGCCGCTCTGTTGGCATTGAACTGAACTTTCTCTATACCAAAAACCGCATTGCTTTTGTCGTAAAAATTGGAAAGGTGAATCTCTCTGTTTTTTGATCACTGTTACTACGGAAACGGAGCCGAGAACAAGTGCTATCACGATAAGAAACGAAATGCCAACCTTCATCAGGCTGATCTTATGTTCTTTTTTCGGCGGCTGTACCGGTGTGCGACGATTGCGTTCCCGTCTTGTATTTTTTTCCTGTTGATTCCATTATTTGTACATCTCCCGCCATTCAAGATCTCCTCGGTCGAGGGATTTTATCAGCAGTTCTGCTGTTGCCAGATTGGTGGCAAGTGGAATATTATGCATGTCGCAGAGTCGAAAGATATTCTTCGTATCCGGCTCATGTGGTTTTGCTCCCATCGGGTTTCTCAGAAAAAAATCATAAGGTCAATCTGATTATTCTCAATCTGGGCGCCCATCTGGTGTTCTCCTCCCAGATGTCCGGCAAGAAATTTGTGGACGTTCAAATTGGTAACCTCCTCCACAAGTCTTCCTGTCGTTCCTGTTGCATATAATTCATTTTACATAATATTCCTCTGTAAGCGATACAGAAATTCTGCATCAGCTTCTTTTTTTGGAATCATGTGCAATAAGTCCTATATTCATAAATCAGACCTCCTTTGTATCTTCTCCATTTTAATATTTTCGTACCTGCAGTCCTATATTCAGAACCATGCCAATCCCAATGTAAAGACTGATCAGTGATGTCAGTCCGTAACTTACAAATGGCAGCGGAAGTCCGGTGTTCGGCATCAGGCCGGTCGCAACGCATATATTGATAAAACTCTGAAATGCAATCAAAGCCGCCATGCCGCAGCATATCAGCGTCCCTGAAACATCCCTTGCATTTTTCCCGACCATAATACACTCCAGTGCGATCAGAAATTCCAGTGCAACGATCAGACAGCAGCCTAAAAATCCAAGCTCTTCTCCTGCAACTGCAAAAATAAAGTCTGTCTGCGGTTCTGCGATAAAATTACCGTTCTTTACAGAATTGACATCACTGTTGTTCAGCCCTTTGCCATAAAGCTGGCCGGAACCAATTGCAATTTTAGAGTTTGTCTGCTGATAAGAAATGTCAGGATATTTTTCAGGCTGAAGCCACCCCATAATTCGATCGTGCTGATACCCCTTCAGAATCTTCTGATCCGGCTGTGTCACAAGCATCGCTCCGATGACTACAAGCGGTATGCATATCAGTATCATACCACCGATTATTTTAGAACTCAAGCCTGCAATAAAATATATTGTGCAGAAAATCAGAAGCACAACGATACTGGTAGACAAATCCGGCTGTTTATAAATAAGGAACCATGGGATCGCCACCAGTCCGACAGCTTTTAAAATAGTCTGCGGTTTATTGAGATCCTCTTCATGCTTCATGAAAAAACGAGTAAAAAAGATGATTACCACAATCTTCATGATATCAGATGGCTGAAAGCTAAAACCGCCAAAGTCAATCCAACGCTTTGCACCGTTTACCTCTGTTCCGAAGAAACGTACTGCGATCAGAAGCACCAGACCGCCAATATAGTAGATCCAGTAAAAATTGCTGATCCACAAATAATCCATCAAAGACACCATGATCATAAAAACAATTCCGACGCCCATACCGATCATCTGTTTCATCTGATAATTGCTATTCGCACTGCCGATCACCATGATACCGATTACTGACAGGATCAAAACCCAAAGAACCAGTCTGAATTTATAATCTTTCAATTTGTATTGTCTTAACATCTTTAACCCCTTGCCTTACTTCTCTTTTGATATCCATGCGGATACTGACATCCGCATTTTCAATATTCAGGTACTTTTCGATCACTTTTCTTATGTCACGTTTCAGATATTTTACCGTATCTTCCGGGCAGTCCAGGCGATCCATATAAAGAATGGAAGCCATCCTCTGTCTGGCAAGTACAGCAGATCTCTGTGGAAAACAGAAAAGAAATCGTTTCAATCTAACTTACTCCCTTCTTCCTCTTTTCAGCAGCTCACCAAGATGTCTCCAGAATCCATCCCTCTGTTCAAAATCCATAAGTGGAACCGCTTCACCATATATCCGGCGACAAATATTGGAAAATGCCTGTCCGGCCAGACTTTCCGATGCAGCAAGTGCTTCGCCCTGATTAGTCGCGATCACTACGCTGTCATCATCCGGAATCGCCCCGAGAAGATTTACAGAAAGAATCTCGACAACATCTTCCACAGACATCATATCACCACGCTTTACCATGCCCATCCGCAGCCGGTTGATAATAAGATCAATGCGATCGATCTCATTTGCTTCCAGAAGACCTATGATCCTGTCTGCATCACGGATAGCGGAAACTTCCGGCGTAGTCACTACGATCGCTCTTTTTGCACCTGCGATCGCATTGAAAAATCCCTGCTCGATCCCGGCCGGACAGTCTAAAAGGACAAAATCAAACTTTTCCTGAAGATCATCCGTAAGCTTCTTCATTTGCTGCGGAGTCACCGCGGATTTATCTCTTGTCTGAGCAGCCGGCAGAAGAAACAGACTGGGATTGTTTTTATCCCGGATCAACGCCTGCTTCAGACGGCAGTTTCCTTCGATCACATCTACCATATTATACACAATACGGTTTTCCAGTCCCAGAACCACATCCAGATTCCGAAGGCCAATGTCTGTATCGATCAGAACGACTCGTCCGCCGAGCATAGACAGCCCTGCTCCGAGATTCGCAGTCACCGTTGTTTTTCCGACACCGCCTTTTCCGGAAGTTACCACAATAATCTCACTCATTACACATTCCTCCATAAATCTTTTCAAGTCGAACTTGTGATTGTTCCACAGCCTTTTCAACGAAAATGATTTGTTACGGCGTTTTGGCCGTTTGTCCTGTGTACATTGTGAACTGCTTTGTGTCTTCACAGTTATTTTAGATTTCTTCTGCCGACCCGTAAACGGCATCCCATGTATCCTGGCTCATAGGTTCCACATGGATATGATTTTCTTTTATATAAGCAATTTTCGGTTCCGGCTTGTATTCTGTCTGATCCGAATATTTGGTGATCGCACTGCGTGCAGCTTTGTCGGCAATACGGATCTGAACCGGTTTCATCACAAAGGCGGCAATAAAACAGCTGCGATCCCCGTCGCTCCCGCATAAACGCTGCCGCGACAGGATCCGAGTATGACAATGTTGCTTTTGACACAACTTTGGCACCAGAATGTACATCTCCAAGAATCACCACACTTGTCTCTGTTTCCAGGACTTCGCCATTTGAAAGAGTCCCTCGATAAAACAGGCCATCCACTTTTTCCTGCTCTTCCAGTGCCGCATTTAAAATCCTGCGGTAATGCTCCTGACTGACGGCGTCCTCATCCACCACACAGAGGATATGGATGCCGCAGTGATCCACGATCGTCTCGATCACCTGCCGTTCTTCTTCCCGGTTCAGTACTCTTCCACGGAATGTCACAGCCATTTTTGCATTTCTGAAAAAATTGGCAGATTCCTGAAATTTATCCGCAATGTCAAGAAGGAGTTCCTGAAACGGCATCTTCTCATCCAGGATAACGGTCAGGCCGTATTTATTACTCTTAATGATCACGGATTTACGGTTCATACGCTCGCCTCCCCAGACTGTTAGTCCGCAAAACTGTTACTTACATTTACATTTGCTGCAGTATTTGTAATAATATCGCTTTCATCTTTCAGTTTAAAGTAATAACTTACAATATCTTTTGCAACGGACGCCGCGTTCGTGGAAGAATAGCCGTTTGTAATACGCACTGCCATGGCAATTTCCGGTGTATCATACGGTGCATAGCCGATAAAGAGTGCATGGTTTGGTTTGTCCTGATTCTCCTGTGCAGTACCTGTCTTTCCGGCCATATTGAAAGAACTCTTTATGTCCGTAAATGCGGCGTTATTCTGATAAACTCCATTCATACCGGAATGGATCACATCCCAGAGATCTGACGAAAGATCCACAGTGCTGTGCACAACCGGCTCCGGCTCTTCCAGCGTATTATTATCGCTGTCTGTGATACGGTCAAGCAGAGTCAGATCATAACAGGTTCCATTGTTTGCGATCGTTGCCGCATAACGTGAAAGCTGACTGGTCGTAAAGGTATTGCCTGCCTGTCCCATTGCAGTTCTGGCACCATCCGCAGTGGAAACATGCGGTGCTGTCTCATCTATTTCAATGCCCGTATTGGCATCAAAACCATACATTGCAGCATACTTGGTAAGTGTGCTGATCGCCTGTGCGTCATTATAAGTGGAAGACTGTACGACATTTCCATCCGCATCGGTCTCCGGTGTAAGATTGGTAAAATCCGAGGTCTTTCCAAGCATATAACCGACTGTATTGAAATAAAAGTTACAGGATTCCGTGATCGCCTGTGACAAAGTCAGAGGACCATGAGATCCGCTCTTATATCTTTCTGAATAGATCCAGCAGTTTACATCCGGAGGGATCAGCTGGAACTTTCCGGTACAGTTGATCGTATCATAGGCACCTACAACACCTTCCATCACACCTGCAGTTGCCGCCACAATTTTAAACGTAGAACCAGGTGCTGTCACTTCCTGCGTTGCTTTATTATAGAACGGAGAAGATTTGTCGCTGTTCAGTTTATAGAAATAATCATCATCCATATTGTTTGCCAGACGATTGTTATCATAGCCCGGATATGTAACACATGCCAGAACATCGCCGTTGTCCGGATCGGTGATCACGGCTGAACCGGTACAAGGCTCCAGTGCAAGCATTGCCGGTGTGATCTCAAGAGAATAAATCTTCGCCATGATAAAATCATAAGCCGAAACTGCTCCGTTTTCCAGAGCACTGTAATCTTCCTCATTCATCTTCAGAATACCCTGATCAAACAGTAACAGACAGATATCCTTTCCGCTGATCTGATAATTCTGTATCATATATTTATATACCTGGCGGCTGAATGCATCACTCTTTGAAAGATAGTCCGTCACATAATCGGCAAGTGCACCTGTGATTTCACTGGTGTCAAGGTATGTAGTATCGCTGTTTACTTTTGTGATATCGATCCAGTTCTTGGAGATCGCATAACTTAAAAACTCATTCAGACTGACGGATCCGTCATTGCTCCATTTTGTCCACATCTCGTCATTGGTATCGATCTTGTCTTTATCAAGGACTTCTGTTCCTTCGATCAGAACATCGTCCACAATAAAGCTTTCATATACCTGCATCTCCTCGGAAAGATCCTGATATGCCGTTGCTGAAGAGGATGTCATCTGACCCCGTATTTCAGAGAAAATCTCTTCTTCCCGACTCTGAAATTCACTGTAGATACGTTTTTCATTATCGCTTGCATCGTCAGAAGCCAGATGATCTGCATCCAGCACATTATTCTCAAAAAGGCTGTAATACACATCGTAGATCGGGATCAGGATATCATCCTCTGATGAAATACTGTCTTTATCAAATTTCTCGGCATCAAAAATCTTATTGTATACAATTCCGGCAATATACTGCTCCAGAATCTTATATACTGCGATCTGAAGATTGCGGTCAATAGTAAGATGGATATCATTTCCGGCCTGCGGTGCAACTTCAGAATCTTCTTTCAATACTTTTCCAAGGTTATCCACATAAACCGTTTTTGTTCCGTTCTGTCCGCGAAGCTCTTTTTCAAAATATTTCTCGAGTCCGGACTTTCCGACGATATCACCGCTGCTGTACTGACCGTTTCCGTTTTCACCATTAAGTTCTTCCAGTTCTTCTGCGGAAACCTGACCGGTATAACCGATCAGTGGTGCCATATAAAGACCGTCCTCATAAACCCGGATAGAATCTTCTTCCACATCCACGCCCGGATAGCGGTCTTTGTTTTCCATAATAACAGCAACCGTATCTTTAGAAATATCTTTTTGCGATCGTAGTCGTCACATACTTCTGATAGCTGTTCTGTGCAACCGCACTTCGCAGTGCAGTCAGCTTTAACTGCTCTTCTTTTGTAAAACTGGATGGAAGGCCGTACTCCTGCAGCTCTTCTTCCGTGTAAACGGAAAGGTCGATTCCGTACCATTTTTCGTAGAAAGTGTCTGCATCATCTCTTCTGCCGTACAGTTTCTCTCATCGGTTTTCAGATCTTCCGTATCTGCGTATCCGAAAATATCTGCCCGGAAACGCAGAAGATTAAAGCCTTCCCTTGTAAACTCATACTGGCCGTCACTTCCAATGTCGATCGCATAGTTGGTATAAACCTGGTCACCGCCATCTTCGATCACTTTCATGATCTGATACAGGCTGCCGTTCATCGCAAGATTTCTCTCTCTTGTCGTATCATAGCTGCCTACATCTTCATAGGTGACATTATATGCGAGCTTGTTGTATGCAACCGCATTTCCGTCGCGGTCATAAATATTGCCCCGCGTACTTTTCAGTGTTGTTTCTTTTTGATCTGCATGGTAAAATCCGTCAGATACTTTTCACCGTTGATGATCTGCATGGTATACAGACGCTGGATCAGTATGCCTGCAAGCAATGCAAACAGGACAACCAGAACGATCAGTCTGGACTTTATCAGTTTGGACAGTGAATTTTAACATAATTAAACAAAGCTACCTACACTCCTTTGTTCTGCCTTTTCAAGTTTATGGTTCAATGCCAGAAGCAGGCGGTATACAACCAGCGTGATCAGTGCAGTATAGATCACTTCCGGTATAATGATCCTTCTCAAATAGAAGAACAGGCTGATCCTTCCGCGAAAGAAAAACTGAAAAAGATAAACCACCAGATCATAGACCAGATCGCTGAATGCGATCAGAAGTACCGGCATCTTGATATCATCATCATAAAAATGCGATAACAGAAACCGTTGAAGTATCCAACATAGGTGAAGAGGAGCATATGAAATCCCAGCACCGGTCCGTAAAAATATCCATCAGGATACCAAAAAATGCACCCACAAACATCCCCTCGCGTTTTCCACGCATCAGTGCAAAAGAAACCGTCAGGATGATCGGAAGATTCGGGGAGACGGATGCAATGGCAAATGTCTGCATCAATGTCGTCTGCAGAACAAATGTCAGTAAGATCAAAATAATCATTATGACTCTGCGTTTCACTGTTCTCCTCCTGCCTGCTTACTGCTTTCTGTCTGTTTTCCGGTTTCTGTTTCCAGAATCATCTCCGTCTCACTCTGTGCCTGAGACTGGATATCTTTCTGTGCCTCATCGGTATTTTTCAGCTGTGTAATGACCAGCACTTCGTGCAGATGTCTGAAATCAACGACCGGCGTAATGGTTCCTGATTTTGTCAGGTTATTGGAATCCATCCCGATCTCGCTGACATAACCGATCAGAATCCCCGGAAGGAAGCGGTTACTGATTTCTGATGTCACCACTTTGTCACCGACTGTCACCTTATTATCCGCATCCGTCAGCTTCACAAGGCTGATCTTGCCTTCATCGATCAGTTTCAAATTACCGGCAATGATGCAGTTGTCGGAAGTGGAGCTGATCTCTGCACTGACGTTGCTGTAATCGTCTATGATTGAACGAACAGTCGCCCAGTTTGATCCTACCGAAGTTACAATCCCGACAAGACCTCCGTCTGCAATGACATTCATATCTTCCTGAATCCTGTCTTTCGATCCTTTGTTGATCGTAAATACATTGAACCAGTTTCCGGAATCTTTTGCGATAATGCGTGCGGCGATCGTCGGATAGTTGCTGTATTCATCTTTCAGATCCAGCAGATCTTTTAATCTTTCATACTCATCCTGATTCTGCAGCAGATCACTGTTTTCTGCGGTCAGCTCGTCCACTTTTTTCTGCAGTCCGGCATTTTCACTTCGCAGATCTGTTGTATGGAACAGGTATTCTCCCTTGTCCGAGATCCATGTGCCGATTGCGTTCATTCCACTCTGGATCGGCGTGATCACTCCTGTGACATAATGAAGTGGCCCGGATACTGCATCTGTCGTAAAAGACAGAATGATCAAAACGACACATACCGCTGTCAGAATTGTGAGTACCAGTTTGCTTTTTCCTGAATCATTCATCTTTTTTTTCATTGCATTTCCTCTTTTATATCAGATTGCCGACATAATCCTTCAAAGAAAATGTCAGCTTTTTCAGTTCTTTGTCATTCATAATCTCCACAAGACCATTCATCGTGTTATAGACAGGATCTGGAACATTATAAACCGGAAATGTTACCTTTTCCTGTATATAGCTGGCAATATTCGGTGTCAGTGACACACCTCCCGCCAGATAAATACCATTCTGCTGTATATTTTCAAGCAGCTGAGGCGGTGTCCTCTGCAGTGTCATCTTCACGGCATCGGCAATCGCATCGACCGTATCGGTTATCGCCTTGCTGATATCTTCGGACGGTATCCTGGCAGAACTTGGGGACTCCGCTGATCGTGTGGATACCGTAAACTTCGCTGCTCTTTGCTTCCCCGTTCATAAGATACCCCATAGCAACACGGAGCTTCTCTGCCGTCTTTTGCCGATTGCAAGATTATGCTCGCGGCGTACCATCGTGATGACGGCCTGATCCATCGCATTTCCGCCATACGGATACTGTCTTCCGATGATCACTTTTCCATCTGAGATCACAGAAATCCCGGTTGTGGAAGCTCCGATGTTGACCACCATACTTCCCGTCTGGGCAAGAACCGGCATACCGATGCCGACCGCATCTGCAACTCCTTTTTTCCACAAGAGCGATCCTTCTTACTTTCAGTCCGGTCAGTACTTTATAAAAAGCACGCATCTCAATCTCCGACAGCTCCATCGGAACCGTCACCAGAATATCCGGCCTTTTTGTAAAAACACTCGAAAAACGCTTTAATAACCGTGCCAGAATAAAGCCGAGATTCCCGCCGTCTGCGATCGCTCCGTCAACCATCGGACTGTCCGCTGTTACGCAGAGGGGCGTCTTTTCGTACATTTCGTATGCACGCTGGCCGACTGCGATCACATAGGTTTTATCCCGCACCGCGATCATATTTTTTTCACAGACCACTTTTTTTTTTTTTATCGGCGATCTTTATCGTGTCACTTCCAAGATCGATCCCGCATTTTTTCGAAACAACATGTACTCAAACTCCTTATCTCAAAGGATTTTCATTTCCCTGAAACTGGCATAACACCGATCTCCCACAATAATATGATCCAGAAGACGTATCCCAACCAGCTCACCGCCAAGTGAAATCCTTTTTGTAAGGCTTTTGTCCTCTTCACTCGGAGTCGGATCTCCACTTGGATGATTGTGCAGAAGTATAATAAAAACCGCATGATGCTGCAGGGCCAGCAAAAAAAAATCTCACGCGGCGTAATGACAGAACAGTTTACACTGCCCTTGGATATGGATTGCCTCGCAAAGAAGACGGCATTTTGTGTCAAGCATCAGAAGAATCATCTGCTCCTGCTCCAGATGACGCATCTCCTCCATAAAATAATCTGCAATACTGGCAGCATCTTTGAAGTTCAGGGCACTCCAGGCGGATTGACCGGCAATCCTTCTGGAAAGCTCCGCAATACATTTGAGCTGTACTGCTTTTACTTCTCCGATACCGCGTATCTGGCATAACTGTGGAATTGTCATATGATACAGGCCAAGAAGTCCATTTCTTGGTGCTCCTGCATCAATATTTTTCTGGAAAGTTCCAATGCATTGATCCCCTTTGATCCTGTACGCAAAATAACGGCGAGAAGCTCTGCATCACTTAGCACTTCCGCACCTTTGTTTATGCATTTTTCATATGGCAATTCATCTGCCGGCAGTTCTGTCATTTTACAGTTGTTTTCTTTCATAAAAATACAACCGGCTCTCTTGTCCCCCTGATACCCGTATCGCAGTATCCATTTTTCTTCCGATAGGCTATTGTATCATAAATAGTGCGAAGTGTACACACTATTTAATCTTAAATTTTTAAAATAGCTTCCGCAACCTTCAGTCCATCCATGGCTGCGGAAGTAATCCCGCCGGCATATCCTGCTCCTTCCCCGCATGGATAAATACCGGAAATACTGCTCTCCAGCGTCTCTTTTTTCCCGCTCGATCCGCACAGGTGAAGACGTTCTGCTCTCTACTGCGGATAAAATCGCGTCTCCTCTGTCAAAGCCTCTGATCTTTCTTCCAAAGACTTTGACTGCCTGCTCGATTGAATCTCCGATCTCTTTTGGAAAACAGTCTCTTACATTTCCGAATGTCCATGCTCCTTTCATGGAAGGCGTGGTTTCTCAAGTGATTCACTGACCTGCTTTTTGCAGAAATCATGATACAGCTGCACAGGGATCTTCCCATCTCCGGCTTCATATGCCGCCGCTTCCAGTTTTCTCTGAAATTCCACACCGGCAAGCACATCATCTCCCGGGAAATCTTCCGGTGTCACCGTAACAACAATGGCACTGTTCGCATTGTCACCGTTTCGGCTGTGATAACTCATACCATTAACGGCAAGTTTTCCTTCCTCGGAAGAAGCATTTACGACATATCCGCCAGGACACATACAAAAAGAGTATACACCTCGTCCGTTCGGAAGCTGACAAGTCAGCTTGTAATCTGCTGCCGGAAGCGTTCCCCGCTCTTTTCCGTACTGGGACTGATCGATCAGATGCTGCGGATGTTCCATGCGGACACCGACCGCAAAAGCTTTCGGTGACATAGAAAACTGTCTTTTTTTTCAGCAGTGCAAACGTGTCTCTCGCACTGTGACCGATTGCCAGAACGGCCACCTCACATTCCAGCCGTTCCGCTCCATTGATGATCAGTGCCCGACGTTGTCCTTTCTGGATTTCAAAATCGGTGACCTGTGCTTCAAAACGCACGTCTCCTCCAAGACGCAGGATCTCTTTTCTGATATTTTTAATGACTTCCCTGAGAAGATCGGTTCCGATGTGTGGTTTGTTCAGCCACAGGATTTCTTCCGGTGCACCGAATTCCACAAAGGTTTTCAATACAAACGTATTTCTTCCGGTGGCATCTTTTACGGCTGTATTCAGTTTTCCATCCGAAAAAGTGCCGGCTCCGCCTTCTCCGAACTGGATATTGCTTCGTTCATCCAGTTGCCCTGTTTGCCAGAATGTTTCAACCATCTCCTGTCTGCGGTCGACATCCATGCCTCTCTCTAAAAGAATCGGTGCAAAACCGGTTCTTGCAAGAGAAAGTGCACAGAAAAGCCCCGCAGGCCCCATGCCGATCACAACCGGACGATGTTTGAATGGAATTGTGCCGCTCTGCTCTGGGGCGTAGATGACTTCTTTTGCTCTGGTAACTTTGTTGCTTTTTTACATCTTCGCAGTATTTTTTCTTCGTCATTTACTTCCACATCTACCGTATAGACATAATACAGTTCCGGTTTCTTTCTCGCATCCAGAGAACGTTTGCAGATCCGAAGATTCTGAATTTCTTCCTCCCGGATGCGAAGTTCTTTTTGCTGCGGCGTGTTTCAATCCCTGTTCTCCTTTTTCCGCATTTCTCTTTATCTGTGAAATTCTAAGCATTCTGTTCTACCTGTCCTTTCTGATCGTTTGCTGCATGATATCCTGCCAGGTAACCGCTGCTCCACGCCCACTGGAGATTATAACCGCCGCAGATGCCATCGACATCCAGAATCTCCCCGGCAAAATAAAGTCCCGGCACCTTTTTCGATCCCATGGTCTTTGCATTTACAAAAGCAGTGTCAATACCACCGGCACAGACCTGTGCATACTCAAACGAACGTGTACCAGTTACTGTAAGACGCAGATCAGATACCAGAGAAAGAATCTCAAGAAACGATTCTTCCTGCAAAATTTCACCTGCTTTATATCCAGTCTGTTTCAGCAGCAGAGCGGCCAGTTTCTGTGGAAAGATCCCGGACAGAAGATGCTCTGCCTTTTTTATTTGTCTGTTTTTGGTATATTGCAAGAAGATGCTGTCTGTTCACCTGCGGAAGCAGATTGAGAGAAATCTGCACGTTTTTCTTTTCTAAAAGCCCAAGTGCTGCAAAACGGCTGACCTGAAAAACCACAATCCCGGAAATTCCATACGATGTCCACTGCAGTTCTCCTTCCGATTCAGCCGCCTTTTTCCATCAAGAAAAAGCGTTACTTTCGCCGGGCTTCGAAGTCCGGCAAGTGCATGGAAAGCAGCTTCTTTTGTCTTTAACGGAACCAGTGCCGGAACGATCTCCGTAACCGGATGGCCAAGTTTTTCTGCCAGATGATAGCCGTCCTCACACCCGCCAAGTGTCTGTGCTGCCTTTGATCCGCAGGCAAGAATCACGACATCTGCCTCGTATTGCCATCCTTCTGTTTTCACAAAAAAACCTCCCTTTTTTGTGGCAGAATATCAATAATGCGTTCCCGTGTTTTTATTTTCACACCACGCTCACGCAATACATCCAGAAAAAGCGTCTGCACCGTCTGTGCCTGATCCGTATAGGGATAAACTCCGCCGTTTTTTCATGCATCAACATGCCAAGTTCTTCAAAAAACTGCACGGTCCGTTCCTGATCAAATGTTTGCAAGGCAGCTTCTGTAAAATCCTGCCCTGTTCCCCGATAGGAAAGCAGCGGTTCTCTGGATGCATAAGTCAGGTTGCATTTTCCGTTTCCGGTTGCCAGAAGCTTTTTCCCCGGTTTCTCCTGTGCCTCCAGAACGGTCACTTCTGTATCCGGCCGTTTTGCATGAAAAGCACTCATAAATCCTGCTGCCCCTCCGCCTGCGACTATAATTCGTTTCATCTGTTTTCTCCCTGTCATCATATTCCTTTTAAAGAGGCAGTCTCACCAGATCGGCATCATAAAGTTTCTGAAGAGACATCAAAATGCCAAGTTTTGCATGCTGCCAGGTAAGTCCGCCCTGGAAATACACGGCATACGGCGGTTTGATCGGTCCGTCTGCACTCAGCTCAATGGAAGATCCCTGAACAAAAGCTCCCGCTGCCATGACCACATCGCTGTCATAACCCGGCATTGCCCACGGCTCCGGCTCCACATAACTGTCCACCGGTGCTGCTGCCTGGATACCGCGGCAGAATGCGATCACACCTTCTGCTGTTCCAAGCTCCACAGCCTGAATGATATCATGACGGCTTTCAGAACCATTCGGGACTACCGGAAATCCACATGCTTCGTAAATGTTTGCTGCAAAAATGGCACCCTTTAAAGCTCCGGCTGTAACGGTCGGTGCCAGAAAAAATCCCTGATAAAAAGAATTTAAAATACCAAGGGAGGCTCCGACCTCTTTGGCAAGTCCCGGAGACGTCAGACGGCAGGCTGCATTCTCCACACATTCCTTCTTACCTGCAATATAACCGCCGACCGGAGCCAGTCCGCCGCCCGGATTCTTTATCAGAGAGCCGGCCATCATATCCACACCGACATCCGTTGGCTCACTCAGCTCCGTAAATTCACCGTAACAGTTGTCAACCATACATATGATATTTTCTCTTATATTTTTACAAAAGCAACCGCCTCCCCGATTTTTGCAACCGAAAGCGTCGGTCTGGTCTGATAGCCTTTCGATCGCTGGATCGTCACCACTTTCGTTCGTTCATTGATTGCATTTCTGATCCCGTCAAAATCAAAAGAACCATCCTCCTTTAAATCCACCTGTGCGTAAGAAACTCCATATTCGGCAAGAGAGCCTCTCGATGGACGGATACCGATCACCTCTTCAAGCGTATCATACGGCTTCCCGGCAATCGATAAAAGTTCATCTCCCGGTCTTAAATTAGAGAACAGTGCCAAAGCGATCGCATGGGTTCCGCATGTGATCTGCGGTCTTACCAGTGCATCTTCCGTGTGGAATGTATCCGCATAAACTTTTTCCAGAGTATCACGACCGTAATCGTTGTAGCCATATCCGGTACTTCCGGAAAAATGTTCTGCACAGACACGGTTTTTCTGCATGGCATGCAGTACTTTCAACTGATTGTACTCTGCATTTTTATCGATCGCATCAAAACGTGCCTTTAATTTTTCCTCCGTTTTCTGTCCAAACTCATAAATCGCATCACAGATGCCAAATTCTTCGTACATATTTTTTTAATGATTCCATACATGTCTCTCCTGTAAAACTGCAAGCATATACTGCAGAATTTTTTCTTCGTCATATTCAAAAGCATCTTTGTCAACCCAGGTCACATCCCGTTCCCGCTTAAACCAGGTCAGCTGGCGCTTCGCGAAATGCCTGGTATCCCGCTTTAATTTATAAACTGCTTCCTCAAGGGTACATTCTCCGTCCAGATACTCCAGGATCTCTTTATAGCCCAGGCCCTGCATCGAAACCATACCGCGGTGGCACCCTTTTCCTTCAGCTTTTCTACTTCCGCCACCAGACCTTCTAAAAGCATCTCATCAATGCGGGCATCAATACGCTGGTAAAGACGATCCCGTTTGTCATTCAATACAAAATAGGCAAAGGCATAAGGAGATTCCTTCTGCCGTTCCTGCTCATTGTGCCTGGAGATTGGCTCCCCGGTCTGTTTATAATATTCCAGTGCACGGATCACACGTTTTACATTGTTTGCATGGATCTTCTCGGCGGAAATGGGATCGACTTCCTTTAATTTCTCATGCAGCTTTTCTGCCCCCTGCTCTTTTGCGTAAGTCTCCAATTCTCTTCGGTAAGAATCGTCCTCTCCGCTTTCCGTAAAATCAATATCATAAAGCATGGCCTGTATGTAAAATCCAGTCCCCCTGTGAGGATCGGTACTTTTCCCCTGCTCCGGATATCTTCCATCGCTTCTTTTGCCATCTGTACAAACCGGACAACATGAAATTCCTCATCCGGATCTAACACATCGATCAGATGATGCGGAATTCCTTTTTGTTCTTCCGGCATGATTTTTGCTGAACCAATATCCATGCCGCGGTAAACCTGCATGGAATCTGCTGAGATGATCTCCCCGTTCACACGCTCTGCAAGAGACAGAGAAAGTGCCGTTTTCCCGACCGCCGTCGGTCCGGTCAGAATGATCAGTGGTTCCTTTGTCATAATATAACTCCCCCGTTTCTATACAATTCTCTTAAATTTCTTCTCCAGCTCGTATTTCGACATGGAAATGATCGTCGGCCGCCCATGTGGGCAGTTGTATGGATTATCCAGTGTCAGCAGCTCATCAATCAGAGCATGTGCTTCTTTTGTACTCATACGGTGATTTCCCTTTACCGCTGCCTTGCAGGACATGGATGCCACCTTTTCCAAAAACACTCTGCGGCGTGCCCCTGACCGACTGGTCTACCAGGTCATCTAAAATCTCCAGAAACAGAGAACGCTCCGTAATGCCGAACAGATTGTCCGGAATTGCACTGAGGGCATATTCCATGCCGCCGAACGGTTCTATCTCAAAGCCAAGCTTTTCAAAAAACATCCATGTGCATTTTTAAAGCTTCCTCCTCTTTGAGACTCAGCGTCAGAATGACCGGCGGACTGATCCGCTGCGACGTAAACGTATGATCTTTTAATCGTTTCATTGTCTGCTCATATAAAACCTTTTCATGAGCCGCATGCTGGTCGATCAGATACATCTTATCCTGAAACTGCACGATCCAGTAAGTATCGAACACTTGTCCGATGACCGTATGCTGCTTCACGTTCTGCTGCGATAAAAGCTTATCATCAAAAAGCTCCATCTGTTCTGCTTTCTGAATCTCTCTGGTGATTTCCTGTTCGAACGGTTTCTCTGGTTTTTCTGCTGTTTCAGACACTTCTCCTTTTTTCGGTTTCTGGTACGCTCTTTGATGCCGGCTCTGTATTTTGTTTCTGGAACATCTGCGGAAGCGGACGTGGAACTTTTTCTGTTTTTGGCAGCTCTGCCTTTGTCTGATCCTGCGTAGAAACTGGATTCTGCATAGAAACTGCCATTTGCTTGAAGCATGTACAACAGCCGGATCAGATGTGGCTGTATGCAGATTTCCGTACGAAGGTGCACTCTCCCGTATCACATGTGCCGTAAAAAGGGACTGTGGTTTTTGCCTTTGGGAGCTGAAATGGCTCCGGAACCTGTGCCGGCTTCTTATATTTTGGCAGTTCTGCCTTTTTCGGCTCCCTCTCCACACCAACATCCGGGATCAGTTCTCTGGATGAGAGTGCCTGCCGTACAGTATCATATACGATCTGGTAGATTTCTTCCTGATTGGAAAAACGCAGTTCCAGTTTGGTCGGATGAACGTTGACATCCAGAAGGTCCCCCGGTATCGTAAAGTGCAGTGCCGTGAACGGATATTTATGCTGCATTATAAATGTTTTATAGGCATCCTCAATCGCCTTTGTGATGATCTTGCTTTTTACATATCTTCCATTAACAAAATAGTTTTCAAAATTGCGGTTGCCTCTGGAGATCACCGGCTTTCCGACAAATCCCTCCAGCCTGCCAAATGCTCCTTCTGCTTTTACCGGAAGCAGATTGGCCGCAATATCCCTTCCATAAATACCATAAATAATATCCTTCAGGTTATGATTGCCTGATGTGTGCAGCCTGGTCTGTCGGTTATTAATAAATTTGAACGCGATTTCCGGATGCGAAAGAGCCATGCGTTCCATCAGTTCGCTGATGTATCCAGCCTCTGTCATCGCAGATTTTAAAAACTTTTTCTTGCCGGTGTATTATAAAAAATATTATTGACCAGAAAGGTCGTTCCATCCGGTGCTCCAATCTCTTCTGTTAAAATCTCCTGTCCGCCCTCAATGCGGTATCTGGTTCCGAGCAGTGTGCCGGCCGTCTTGGTGATCAGCTCCACCTGGCAGACTGCGGCAATGCTCGATAACGCCTCACCGCGAAATCCAAGCGAAGATACAGAAAGCAGATCCTCCGCTTTCATGATCTTGCTGGTCGCATGACGCAGAAAAGCGGTTGAAATCTGATCCTTTGCAATGCCCTCGCCGTTATCGGTGATCCGGATCAGTGAGATCCCGCCGTCTTTGATTTCAGCCGTCACAGCAGTCGCTCCGGCATCGATGGCATTTTCTACCAGCTCTTTGACCACAGAAGAAGGTCGCTCGATTACCTCTCCTGCTGCAATTTTATCAATGGTACTTTCATCTAATACTGCAATATTCTTCATACTATCATCCCTGTACGCCTGTTACACTCCAACGGTTTTTAGTTTGCTCTGCAGACGGTTCAATGTATTTAATGCTTCCAGCGGTGTCATGGAAGCAATCTCCATCTCACTTAATTCTTTTAAAATATCCTCATCTTTTGCAGTGTCAAACAGTGCCATCTGCCCCATATCAACCTGATCGTAGGTTTTGGGACGGTTGCGGACTTTTGTCGCTGTTTTTGCCTGCGGTGCACTGCCTGCTGCCTCAATCTCTTTTGCACGCTCTGTGATATCCGCATCACTTAATTCTTCTACCAGCTCTTTTGCCCGCTCGATAACGGAATCCGGAACTCCGGCAAGCTTTGCCACCTGTACTCCATAACTCTTGTCTGCACCGCCCTTGACGATCTTACGTAGAAATACAATGTCATCGCCTTTTTCTTTGACAGCAATACAGTAATTGTTCACACCCGATAATTTGCCCTGCAATTCGGTCAGTTCATGGTAATGCGTTGCGAAAAGCGTTTTTGCCCCGAGAAGTCTTGTATTTGCGATATGCTCAACCACCGCCCAGGCAATCGAGAGGCCGTCAAAGTACTGGTTCCACGTCCGATCTCATCCAGGATCAGAAGGCTACGGGAAGTGGCATTGCGAAGAATATTTGCCACCTCCGTCATCTCAACCATAAAGGTACTCTGGCCGCTTGCCAGGTCATCGGATGCGCCGACACGGGTAAAGATCCGGTCCACAATGCCGATCTTCGCAGAAGATGCCGGAACAAAGCTACCGATCTGAGCCATCAAAACAATCAGGGCACTCTGACGCATGTATGTTGATTTACCTGCCATGTTTGGACCGGTAATGATGGAAATACGATTTTTGCTGTTGTCAAGGTAAGTATCGTTTGCAATGAACATATCGTTTTCGATCATCTGTTCAACTACCGGATGACGGCCGTTCTTGATATCGATCACGCCTTTTTCATTCATTTTCGGGCGAGACATAGTTATTACGTTCCGCAACCAGTGCCAAAGAAGCGAAGACATCGATCGCCGCTACTGCTTTTGCGGTCTTCTGAATGCGTTCTACCTCTTTTGCGATCTGTTCCCTTACATCGGAAAACAGATTGTATTCCAAAAGAAAGAGCTTGTCCTCCGCGCCGAGAATCATGTCCTCCAGTTCTGTTAATTCCGGCGTGATATAACGTTCAGCATTTGTGAGTGTCTGTTTTCTTGTATAGTAATCCGGAACCATATCTTTAAAAGAGTTTGTCACTTCCAGATAATAGCCAAACACCTTGTTGTATTTAATCTTCAGGTTTTTGATGCCGGTATTTTCACGTTCTTTAGCTTCCAGCTGTGCCAGCCAGGTCTTACCTTCTGTCTTTGCGGCACGCAGACGGTCGATTTCTTCGTTATAGCCTTCTTTGATGATACCGCCGTCTTTAATCTGGATCGGCGGCTCCTCCATAATTGCCCGGCCGATCAGATCACACACATCCTGAAGTTCATCCATCTGCTCACATACTTCCACAAGAAGCGGAGATTTCATCGTAGATAAAATGTATTTGATATGCGGCAGCATGGACAGAGATGTGCCGAATGCGATCAGATCTCTTGGATTTGCAGTCTTGTAGCTGATCTTACTGATCAGACGCTCGAGGTCATAGACCGGAGAAAGATATTCTCGCAGTTCTTCCCTGCAGATCGCATTGTCTTTTAATTCTCCGACGGCTTCCAGTCTGTTTGATATTTCTTCCTTGTCGATCAGCGGCTGCTCAATAAAGGAACGCAGAAGTCTTGCCCCCATCGCAGTCTTTGTCTTATCGAGAACCCACAGAAGGGAACCTCTTTTCTGCTTTTCACGTAAAGTTTCGCAAAGCTCCAGATTTCTTCTGGTCGAGCTGTCGATCACCATGTATTTTCCGGCAAAATAAGTATTTAACGAAGTCAGGTTTTGCGATCGCTGTTTTCTGTGTTTCCATCAGATACTGAAGCAGTGCACCGGCTGCGATGATCCCGCAGTTCAGCTCACCAAGTCCGAGTCCTGCCAGGCTGGAGACATGAAAGTGGTCCAGCAGTGTCTTCTTACAGCGTTCATCATCAAAATACCAGTTTTCCAGGGCATTGACGGCAATTCCAAGACGGTTTTTCAGATCTTCTACATCCACACCGCTGACAAAAAAGGAATCGTTGCAGATGATCTCGGTCGGTGCAAACTTTGTGATCTCATCTAACAGTTTTCTGCATCCATCCACTTCCGTCACCAGATAATCACCGGTGGAAATATCGGCAATGGAGACGCCAAAACGATCCGCCATGCACACGATCGCCATCAGATAATTGTGCTTTGTCTCATCCATGGCGTTGGTATCCAGATTCGTTCCCGGCGTGACAATGCGGATAACTTCCCGCTTAACCAGTCCCTTCGCCTGCTTTGGATCTTCTACCTGTTCACAGATTGCAACCTTATATCCTTTTGCCACCAGACGGTTCAGATATGTATCTGCAGCATGATAAGGAATGCCGCACATCGGAGCACGCTCTTCAAGTCCGCAGTCTTTTCCTGTCAGTGTGATCTCCAGTGCTTTGGATGCAGTCAGGGCATCTTCAAAAAAACATTTCATAGAAATCACCCAGGCGATAAAAAGAATACAGTCCTTGTACTGTTCCTTTGTCTCCAGATATTTTGCCATCATCGGCGTTACGGAATTTTTTTTTTTTTTTTGCTGTTGTACTCAACGGTCAAACCTCTTTCATCTCATTTCTATTGTTTGTGCCTGTTCTGCACAAAACATGCTTGTACCTCCTCTGTTCTTACTCTGCTTTTACCGCCCAACGCATTTTTGTGGATCTGGCTCTGCCATTCTGTGCACACTCCTGCATGGACGGGCGAATCACATCTTTGGCATAGTCGGAATAGATTCCTGCTTTATAGCCAGCTTTAAGTGCTTTCTTTACCAGTTTGTCTTCTCCGGAGTGGAAGGTAAGGATTGCCACGCGTCCGCCTGGTTTGAGCGCATCCGGAAGCTTTTCCATAAATTCATAGATAACTTCAAATTCCTGGTTGACATCAATGCGAAGTGCCTGGAACACACGCTGGCAGGTCTTTCGGATCGTATCTTTTTTCTCTTTTTCCGGAAGAAAATCCAGCGTATTTTCGATAACAGTCCGCAGTTTTGTTGTGCTATCGATGCGATTCCCTTTGCGGATCTCATCTGTGATCGCTTTTGCGATCTCTTCGCAGTACGGTTCATCTGAATTTTCATATAACATCCCGGCAAGTTCCTCTCTGCTGATCTGATCCAGTCTTTCTGCCGCACTGATTCCTTTTTGCTGATTCAGTCTAAGATCCAGCGGTCCGTCTGCACGGAAAGAAAAACCACGCTTCGGATTGTCAATCTGCATGGAAGATACCCCAAGATCCGCAAGGATAAAATCAAAGCCCCCGACTTCTTTCGCGATCTCATCAATGGTGCAGAAATTCTGGAGCTTAACCGTCAGAATCCTCTCCCCAAAGCCCTGCTCTGCCAGACGCTTACGGGTCTTTGCTGATTCCTCCGGATCCACATCTGTTGCATACATATGGCCTTCTCCATGAAGACATTCCATCATTGCCTTTGTATGGCCGCCGTATCCAAGCGTGGCATCAAATCCGGTTTCTCCGGCTGGATTTTCAGAAAATCAATGATCTCCTTCACCATAATGGAAATGTGCATTCCCGCCGGTGTATTCCCTTTTCGGATCACATGTTCAACCGTATCCTGATATTTTTCCGATTCAGCTCTTTGTACTTTTCTTCGAATTTCTTCGGATATTTTCCTTTATATCTTACACGCCGTTTGTGCGGCTTTGGTGTCTCCTGCTGCATAAACCTCTCCTTATGTTCATGAATACAGACGTACCCCGCCTTTTCTGACTGAAAAAGCAAAATACGCCTGTTTTCTTCGATTTGTTTCTTTTTGGCTTTATTTTGAAATCATCGTTCCCATATAATAAAATCCGCGGCACTCATCCAGATGCACATCGACGATTTTTCCGATCAAGTCTTCTGTACCCTTAAAATGTACCAGCAGGTTGTTGGTCAGTCTTCCGGTGACAAGGGACGAATCATGGTCATTGACATCTTCCACCAGAACATCCATCGTCTGTCCTTCAAATCTTGCACAGCGTTCTCTCGAAATTTCCTGTACTTCTGCAAGCAGACGGTCAAAACGGTCTTTTACTACATCATCCGGGATCTGATTTTCCATAACAGCTGCCGGGGTTCCGGTACGCTTGGAATAGATAAAGGTAAACGCACTGTCATACTGCACTTCTTTTACCACTTCCATCGTCTCCAGAAAATCTTCTTCTGTCTCTCCAGGGAATCCAACAATAATATCGGTCGTCAGCGAAATATCCGGAATTGCCTCCCGAAGTTTTTCGAACCAGTTCCAGATAGCGTTCTTTTGTATAATGGCGGTTCATTTTCTTTAAAATAGCACTGCTGCCGGACTGCAGAGGCAGATGAAGATGACGGCAGATCTTCTTTGATTTTGCCATTACCTGGATCAGTTCATCGGACAGATCCTTTGGATGAGAGGTCATGAACCGGATCCTCTTCAGCCCTTCTACCTTTTCTGCTTCTCTTAAAAGCTGCAAAAGTCATCGGCTGCTCTAAATTTTTCCCGTAGGAATTTACATTCTGTCCGAGCAGCATGACTTCACACACACCATCTGCCACCAGTCCTTCAATCTCACGGATGATATCTTTCGGTTCCCGGCTGCGCTCGCGGCCCCTGACATAAGGAACGATACAGTAACTGCAGAAGTTGTTGCACCCAAACATAATGTTGACACCGGATTTGAACGGATATTTTCGCTCCACCGGAAGCTCCTCTACAATCTGCGTGGTATCTTTCCAGATATCGATCACCATACGTTCAGAGATCAGTCTAGTGTAGATCAGCTCTGCAAACTTAAAAATATTGTGTGTTCCAAAAAATCAGATCCACAAACCGGTAACTTTTTTTCAGCTTTTCTACAACATGCGGCTCCTGCATCATACAGCCGCAGAGCCCGATCATCATAAACGGATTTTTCTTTTTCATGCTGTTTAAAGCTCCGAGTCGTCCGTAAACTCGCTGATTTGCATTTTCACGGACGGTACAGGTATTGTAGATCACAAAATCTGCATGTTCGTCTTCTGTCATTACATAACCGATCTTCTCCAGAATACCGATCAGCTTTTCACTGTCCCTCGCATTCATCTGACATCCAAAGGTTGTGACACTCGAGATTAATGGGCGGCCGAGTTCTTCCGACATTTTCTTTACAAGTGCACGTGCCTTCTTTATGAAATAGTACTGTCTTTCCGGCTCTTCCTGTGGCTCCGGACCATTCTCGTCAATGTTCTCTAATATCTTTTCGAATTCTTCGTTGTTTGTCACTAATTTTCTTCCCTTCTATAATTGCAATAACTTTTTTAATATAACATACGATATTGCAAAAAGCAACGGAAAGGTCTGCTATACTCTTCTGATTTGCCGTGCTCCAGTCTGCCAGCTTCTGAAAGAAGTACATCGGCAGAAAAATGATTGCTGCTGTCAGAACCAATCTTCCAATATCAAGATCCATATTACATTCCCCTTCCTTAATATTTTTTCAAATGCCAGACACTGTTTCTTGAAAATATTCCTATCTTCCTGATTACAAATCATATTTCTTAAAAATATCTCCCGTCAATTCAACTGCTTTTTCCGTTAAATTTTCTCAGCGTATAACAAACGAACATCTGTTAAACAGATGCCCGTTTGTTATATCATTCTTTACTTTTATCTGATTACTGCTCAGTATATTTTCTGTCTTTCCAGATAAGATACCATGCGATTTTTGCCAATCCAATGGCAAGGAAAAATATACCTAATTTTCTTAACATATCTTTCTATTCCTCCGCTCTTGCTTCCAGGTATTGGCATTATCTATTCCCGTTATCTTTTAACGCACCTGACCGTTTCCATAGATAATGTACTTCATGGTCGTCAGTGCCGTAAGCCCCATCGGTCCTCTTGCATGGAGTTTCTGTGTACTGATCCCGATCTCAGCCCCAAAGCCAAATTCAAAGCCATCGGTAAATCTTGTGGAGGCATTGACATAGACAGCTGCTGCATCCACTTCTTCAAGAAATTTCTGAGCATTTGCATAATCTCTTGTGATGATCGCCTCGGAATGTCCGGTGTTATAGCGGTTGATATGTGCGATTGCTTCGTCGATGGAAGAAACGGTCTTAACGGAGAGGATATAATCGAGATATTCTTTTCCCCAGTCACTCTCCACAGCCGGAACGATGCCGGAAACGCTTTCCTGTACCTGTTCATCGCCACGGATCTCAACTGATTTTTCATCCAGTTTTGCCTTTAACAGCGGCATCAGTGCTTTTTCCACTTTTTCATGTACCACCAGTGATTCGCAGGCATTGCAGACCCCGATCCGCTGTGTCTTTGCATTGAAGATGATGTTGACCGCCATGTCTAAATCTGCACTCTCATCTACATAGATATGGCAGTTGCCGGTTCCTGTCTCGATTACCGGTACGGTACTGTTCTCCACAACGGCACGGATCAGTCCCGCACCGCCTCTTGGGATCAGAACATCCAAAAATCTTTCCGCTTCATCAATGCCGTTGTGACGGCACGGTCGGTATCCTCGATCAGCTGGATCGCATCCTCATCCACTTTGCACGCTCTTAAAGCTTCACGGATCACTTTTACAATGGCAATGTTGGAATGCATCGCATCGCTTCCGCCTTTCAACACGACCACATTTCCTGTTTTAAAGCAGAGTCCGAAGGCATCTGCCGTCACATTCGGTCTGGATTCGTAAATAATGCCAACCACGCCAAGCGGAACACGTTTCTGACCGATCAGCAGTCCGTTCGGGCGTTTTTTTCATAGAAAGCACTTCCCCGATCGGGTCTTCCAGCCCTGCGATCTGTATGAGTCCTTCTGCCATCTGGGCAATGCGGTCTTTGGTCAGCAGAAGACGGTCCAGAAGTCCCTGATGCATCCCGGCTTCTTTCCGGCCTGCATATCTTTTTCATTTTCTGCGATCAGATAATCTGCTTTCTCATTCAATGCATTTGCAACTGCTTCCAGTGCCTGATTCTTTTTGTTGTCCCAAGCAACTGCATATGCGGCTTCGCAGCCATCGCATACATTCCAATCTCGTCCAGTGTTCGCTTCATTGACAAATCCTCCTTTTTATTTTCCATAAATCATCGTTGGTGTGATCAGCATCTGCGGGCAGATATCATACACATCTGACGGAACCGTTTCTACGATCTGAAAATCCAGTGCCATGGCAACGGTAGCATGCTGTGTATGTCTGCTTAAATAGCGGTCATAAAATCCCTTTCCATATCCGCAGCGGTGGCGATCTTTATCAAATGCCACACCCGGCACCAGAAGCAGTGCCGTCTCATCTGCCGCTTCTTCCAGATTTCTCGTCTCATCCGGTTCCGGTATATTAAAATATCCCGGAGCCACATCATCATAAGAATGAATGTAAAAATATCGCATATCCTCACCGAAAACTTTTGGTGCTGCCACTTTTTTTCCAAGTCTCCATGCTTCTTCAATGATCGGTCTGGTTGATGCTTCTTTGTTGTAATCCATATACACATAAATACAGGAAGCATCCTGAAACTGCGGCAGTGCAAAAATTTTCCCGGCAATCAGAGAACTCTGCTGCTGCACAAATGCTTCACTTGTTTTTGCCCGCTGTGCAAAAACCTGTTTTCTAATGTCCTTTTTTTCCATATTTTTCACCAAGATTTGTAATGCTTCCATCCAGTTCCTGAATATTGATATTGTTCAGCTGTCCGCGAAGGTTTGCCCGGACTGCTTCAATATATTCTCTTCTCAGCACATCGCGTTCTTTTGTCTCGGCACTTGTCAGTCCTTCTGCTTTTGCTTTTCTGGCAAGTTCATTGATTCTTGCTAATTTTTCATCCGTTATCATACTATATTTCTCCTTATTTTATAATGTGGGTGTCAAAGTCCCCAACTATGATGCCAGAGTCAACTTGCACATTCCCGGCATTATAACATTTTTTCCAGATAATCCATCAGATAAAACTCATCTTTTCTGTGAGAAAGAAAAAAGGGTACCGCAGTCCTGTCCTTCGATCACACGATGGATATTTCGAAAATCTTCTCCATTTGCAATGACCATATCCGTGCCTGCTGCGGAAGCGAGCTTTGCCGCTGTCAATTTCGATGCCATACCGCCGGTGCCAACATCGCTTGTAGATGTGCTCTTTCCCATTTTCAGCAAATGGTCATCCAGTTTTTCTACTACATGGATTAATTCCGCATTTGGATTGCTGTTCGGATCATCCGTAAACAGACCGTCGATATCCGACAGCAGGATCAACAGGTCCGCATCGATCAGGGCTGCCACGATTGCGGACAGCGTATCATTATCACCAAACTGCATCTCATACGTGGAAACCGTATCGTTTTCATTTACGATCGGAATCGCCCCTAATTTTAACAGTTCCCGAAAGGTATTCAGTGCATTAAAACGACTCAGATTGTCCATAACGGTACGTTTGGTCATCAGGATCTGTGCTGCCAGCTGATTGTATTCCGAAAAAAAGTTTCTGATAAATCATCATCAGTCTGGCCTGTCCTACTGCTGCACATGCCTGTTTTTCTTTTGTCTCACTTGGTCGGTGTCCGAGACCTGCAGCTCTTCTTCCGACCGCAATCGCCCCCGATGATACCACAATCACATCTTTGCCCATATTATGGAGATCACTGATCTCACGCACCAGAACTTCCAGTTTCGTAGGTTCAACGCCCCTGTCTCCGGGTGAGTCAGGGACGAAGAACCAATCTTTATCACAATTCGCTTTTTATCTTTTAATATTTCTCTGATACTGCTGTTCATGTTTTCCTCCTGAAGTATCATCCATCTGCTGCTCGTCTGCAGATCATTTTCCATGCTATCTTACACCATTTTGTCAGGTACGTCCAGAGGTCAATTGCCCGGATAAAACAGGAAAAAGGGAAATACTGAAAAAAAGGAGATGAAAAAGATCATGAAACATCGGCCTATTTATTTTGCGGCAGCATTTCTCTTACTTCTTCTGATTTGCACCGCCTACAATTTAAGCTATCACTATATCACCGGAAATCCGCCTTCCGCCGAAAAATCTGCTGATCATGAAAGTGAAACCATACGCTCTGCTCCGGCAAATGCCGGGAATCCGCATCCGGTATATCAATATTATCTTACAGAAGAACAGGGCTGCGTCTCAATTTATCTAGATGATAAAGAAACGTTGTACGAAAACGCCAGCATCCGCTTAAGCAGCCTGCCGGACGCTCTGAAAACAGAAATCAAAAACGGAAAATATATCCGGACCGAAAAAGAACTTTATGATTTTCTGGAAAATTACAGCAGTTAGAAAACAGGTCGTGAACATCAAAGCTCACGGCCTGTTTTTTACACATGACTGCTATTACAGTATATTCAGCCGAATCAGAAGATCTGCCAGCAAATCACCTTTTTTGGAAGTCTGCGGATCTCACGCTCCAGGATACCGCCAAGTTTTTACAAGACAGATACCATAGACAACAGCTCCCACGCATACCGCCAGGATCGTTGAGATCGTATTTCCGGCAAACAGATTGAACACTCTGTGTACCAGATATGCGGCAATGCCCATCACACCGGCCGCGATCACCGGAACCAGGAAGGTCTTTTTTAATCTCCTGGCGATAGTGCAGTTTTTTGCGGATGGAACGTGCATTGAGCAGACAGATGATCAGTCCGAAAATAATGTTTGCATAGACTACTCCATAAATGTTCCATTTAAACTTTACAACAAACAGAACTAAAAATCCAAGATGGATCACCACGGCTGTCGCTGCATGCACAAGCGGTGCCTGCATCTCACCAAGTCCCTGTAAAATACCGGTGGTAAGCGTAGACAGTGCCAGAAGGACGGTCAGAAGTGCTCCGCTTTGCATAATGCCTGCCGCAAGGGCCAGACTGTCGTTGTTTCCGTAGAGCATCATCATGATTGGTCTTGCCAGTGCCGCCATACCGACTGCACACGGGATTGTAAATACCATGGTATAGCGGATCGTATCGCGGGTCCGAAGTCCGGCTTCCCGTAAATCATTGTTCGCCATCGCCTCTGTCAGAGCCGGTACAACCGAAGGTGCCAGACAGGATGCGATCGACAGTGGGACGTTCATCAACACGCGGAATTTACCGCTGTAGATGCCCCAGACGGTTGCATACTGTTTCTGGGTAAATCCCATGCCTGCCAGAATGTGGTTGAACACGCCCTGGTCGATGATCGTGCTGATATTATATACCAGCGTACTGCGCACGATTGGAAGAATAGTGTAAGTAATCGCACGGTAAATGGCACGGTCAGATTCTCTTCTTCTTGTTTTGTCCTTTTTCATGCGGCGTTTGAAACCGTTACGATAGCCAAGATAGATCACTATCATAAACAGCAGTGCCACACCGACGCTGGCGACCGTTCCAAATGTACCTCCTGCTGCTGCAAGTGCGGTTCCAAGCTCCGCATCGCCTTTTTTCTCACCAAGCTTCAGGCCGTACTGCAGCATCACATAAGCACCGGCTACCGAAACGATGGCATTGATGATCTGCTCAATGATCTGCGACACCGCTGTCGGGACCATCGTACCGTGTCCCTGGAAGAATCCACGCAGTACACCGGTCAGTGCAAAAAAAAGATCGCCGGTGCAAGGACACGAAGTGCATAGCTTGCAAGCTCCACCCCCATCACATACTTGGTGATCACACCGCCAAGCAGGAAAGTCAGAATGGAAAGAATACCGCCTGTCACGGCCGCAAAACGCAGGGAACAGATCAGAACCTTGTAGGAATTTTTCACTTCTCCTGCATACTCCCGCTCTGCTACCAGCCTGGATACAGCAAGCGGAAGGCTGAAAGAAGAAATCATCAGGATAATAGTATAAATCTCATTTGCGGTAGAATAATAACCGTTTCCGTCATCCCCCAAAAATGTGAGTGAGCGGAATACGGTAGATCATACCGATTGCTTTTTGCGACAAAGGAGGCGATTACAAGAATCGTCCCCTGTGCCAGAAAATTTGTTTTGCTTGAACTCTTTTTACTCATATTTTATCATACCTCTTTGTTCCCGCGGGCAGCGAACCAGGCAGACGCACCTGCGACGGGGTATATTTTCTGTATTTTTTTATTCGATCACGATCTGGTCTTCTTTTGTATCATAAACAACACATACCCAGGTCTTTCCCTGATTGATGGTAATCTCATTTCCATCTTCATCAAAATAACGTGCCGGACTCTCAATATCATCCTTGGTCCAGGTACATTTTTCGTAAGTTCCCTTTGTGAAGACATACGCGGTACCACCTTTTTCTGCCTCAATGGCAAGGTATCCGTGATCATCCAGCGGATAACATTCGCAAAGCTGGAAAATGACATTATCGTATTTCAGCTGATCTCCGGTCAGCTGATCGATCTGTGCGTCGCCATACTGATAACGATAGTATACACCTTCATCTGCATTATAGTCAAACCACGGTTCATTTACTTCATATCCCGGTTCAATATGGGTTGCCGGATCTGTAAAGGTGACGGTCTGATCATCGCCCGCAAACTGATAATGACCATCGTAATCCTTATCATACTCTCGGCTGTAACACAGTTTTTTGTCGCTTCGATCAGACGGTCGGCACTGGTATAACAGTTGTGCGGAGACGGTCTGTCATCCGTGCGGTAAAACGTCTCTTCTCCGGCATATCCATAAAGCTGTCCAAATCCCTCCTGAGAAGAAAGTCCGCTGATGTTGTCAATGTTGCTGTTCAGAATCTCACACGCATAAACAGCCTGTCCATAATGTACATACAATGCATCAAATTCTTTTTGCAAAATGCACATAATACTCACGGCAGCTTCGAACAGAACCAATCTTCTCCATCCCGTCGTAGTCTTCAAAAATACCCATCAGTCTTGTGATCGCACCTTCTACCGGAGCTTCGTATACCACATCGGCACGTTCGATACCGGCCTGCGGAATGGCACCGTAAATGTTATTGAGCATGATCGCATACGGTCTTTTCCGACCGATCTTTTTATCAACGATCTTTCCGGTCAGATAGCTGCGTACTTTTCCTTTCGGCAGTGCCTCTCCCTGATCAAACGTTCCTGCTTCGGTTGCAACCGTTTCGGTTTCCGTTTCAGTCTGCGTTTCCGTCTGCGTCTGTGTCTGTGTCTCGGTTTCCGGTGCTTTCTGTGCACAGCCTCCAAGTACGGCACTTGCCATCAGTACAGCCGCCAGAACTGCTAATTTCTTTTTCATTCTTTCTTCCCCCTATCTTGTAATTCCCATGGATTCCAGGACATCTGCCTGTTTCTTTTCCATACGTTTTGCTTCCTGCTCTTCCATATGATCGTATCCGACCAGATGCAGAAGACTGTGTACGATCAAAAAAGCATACTCCCTAAGCGGAGAATGGCCGTAGCTTTCTGCCTGCTGCAACACCTTGTCACCGGATATCACGATATCGCCAAGCAATAGTTCTCCCGTTTCCGGATGAAAACAGTCTGCCCCTTCCTCCTCCAGAAATGCAAAATCACCTTCTGTGACATAGTCTGTCATCGGAAAAGACAGCACATCAGTGGCACGGTCAATATCACGCTGTTCTTTGTTGATCTGGTGGATGGTCTCATCATCGGTCAGCAGAAGGCTTACTTCTGCCTCATAAGGACAGCCAAGATAATCCATTGTAAATGTAAATACCTTTTCCGCCACTTTCCTGGCATCAAACGGCAGCTCTTTTTCGTACTCGCTCTCAAAATTCAGTGTCATGATTTTCTCCTTGTTGTACCCGTCGAAGTCTTCGTTTTGCTCTTCACCGTTCTGTCTGTCTTTTTCTGTACAGCTTTCTTTTCGTATTCCTCATAGGCCTGCACAATCTTCTGCACCAGCGGATGACGGACAACGTCCTTACTCGTCAGCTCGCAGAAGGAAATTCCGTCTACTTTTTTCAGGACTTTCATGGCTACATCCAGTCCGGAAGCGGCACTGGATGGAAGGTCTTTCTGCGTTTTGTCACCAGTGATGATAACTTTTGAGCCAAAACCGATTCTTGTTAAGAACATTTTCATCTGTGCCGGCGTCGTATTCTGTGCCTCATCCAGGATAATAAACGCATTGTCCAGAGTCCTTCCCCGCATATAGGCAAGCGGTGCTACTTCAATCAATCCTTTTTCCATGTTTTTGGCAAAACTTTCCGGTCCCATGATCTGATACAGTGCATCATAGAGCGGACGCAGATACGGATCGATCTTGCTCTGCAGATCCCCCGGCAGAAATCCAAGCTTCTCTCCCGCCTCGATCGCCGGACGCGTCAGGATGATCCTGCCGACTTCTTCATTTTTAAAGGCGGTGATCGCCATCGCCATTGCCAGATACGTCTTTCCGGTTCCGGCAGGACCGATCCCGAAAACAATCATCTTTTGCGGATTGCATCAACATACTGCTTCTGTCCAAGCGTCTTTGGTTTAATCGGCTTTCCGTTGATCGTATGGCAGATCGTATCCTGGTCGATCGCAGAAAGTGCTTCTTCTTTATCCTCATAAGAAAGTGCGATCGCATAGTCAACATTCTGTTCCTGAATAATATTTCCATGCTTTGACAGTTCGATCAGCTGTTCAAAAATCTTCCTGGCTTTGTTCACTGCCGTCTCCCCGCCGATGATCTTTAAAACGCCATCACGGTTCACAACGGTGATATTCAGTGCCCGCTCCATCTTTTTTATATGCTGGTCAAATTGTCCGAAAACATTTGTTTCATGCTCCGCCGGAACAGAAATACTTGCTTCTACAATACTCATTCCGTTGTTATCCTTTCTACACTTTTTCCGGCCTTCTCTATCAAAATAACAGACCCTTTTGCGATGCAATAGTTTGTATCAAACTCTATTTTAACATTATTTTCAAATATTTGAACCCCTTTTTCCTGAATTTTATTCAGAAAATCATACAGATCTTTTTCAGCCATGGCAGATGCTTCTTCTTCTGTCAATGTCACCGTTTCGTATGTATACTCGAAAACTGCTGCTTTTCAAAAGAAACCGGAAGATAAAAATTCTGAAAAATGCATAGTGGATGCATCTCTGTCACCGTATCAAACGTCTGCATTTTTTTGCCCGGCACCCGGCAGATACATCTGCCATTTTCCGACTCGAAGTCCGATCTTTTGTTTCTCTTTTCCGCTGTAATGCTTCTCTTTTCTCTTTAATCGTATCTTTTCCCGATATTCATAAGAAGTTTTAAGAAAAATATCTGCATCCGAAGCACAGTACTGATAACCGGATACTTCCCCGGAATCATCCAGGATCTCCAGCTCTCCTTTCACAAGCAAGTCACCCTTTTTCACCGTGTCACCGACTGACACCATTGGTACTCCTTTTCTTGTGATCATGGATGTTATGACACCGTTTTTATCTGCGATCAGATCCGTGGGCAGATTTGCAGGATTTGTTCCTTCTGTTTCTTTTTTTCATTATTTTCCACATTTGCCTCAGGATCTGTGCTCTCTTTTACCTGGATCAGCAGTCTGGTTCCTTCCTGTTTTACGGAAACCCAGGTAAAAGCATCAAACTGTTTTCGCAGCATCGCCGCCAGTTCTTTGCAGTCGATCACGGAAATACGAGTGCCGTTTTCAATATGCACGGTTTCCAGATAGCGACAGATCTGTCCTCTTGTAATCTGCTGATTTCCCTCAATATCGATCCGCCACAAAAAGCAGGACATGAAATACAGAAGCAGGATACCGCACAGCAGTCCGGCAAACAGCATCTTTTTCTTCCGGCAGCGATATAAAAAAAACGGCAGTCCCTGCCGCCGTATGATCCTCACTCTGGTTCTGCTTTTTTTCACAAGCGGACGCAGCATGCGAAATCCCTGAACCGAAATATCCATCTCATAGGCATTTCCATGATACTCCAGATTCCACAGTGCAATTCCATGATTTGCACAGAGATTTAAAAAACGGTCATAACTTTCACCTGTTACGCTTATCCTCAGCATCCCTTTTCGGTATAAAAGAAGCTTCAAAACCAAGCTTTTGCCTCCTTATAAATAGCGGATCTGGTCGATCTGCCCGGTCATTTTCATCTCTTCTGAGGTATAAAACGGAATCTGAAGGTATCTGCCTTCGATCAAAATCCTTCCCTGCTTCCCGAGGATCAAAATACCGCAGTCTGTATATTCTAAAATCCCCCTGAAATTCTCTATGTATACCTCTTCTCTTCCGGTTATCTGAAGAAGAACGGCTCCTCTTGAGAGATCCTCCGGTATCTGGGCAGATTCTAAAATACGCTGCCGGATCGCTTTCTTTTCGAACTCATACCGCTGTCATCACCTTTTATTATGCAGTTTATGTGATGCGTTTCCAAAAAATACCTGCCCTTTGCTTTCTTAGTTTCTCCTGCTGATCTGTTTTACGATCCTTTTTGGAAATCAGCAGCTCTTTTGATCATGATGAAAAAAAATGCCGTACCAGGTAACGGTATGACGGTCATAAAAATATTCGATGCCGCATTTTTCTGCCGCATCCGTCACTAAAATCCCCTGACTCTCAATACATGGGATCATATGTTCCGGATGGCGGCAACTTTCAGGGTATGCACACTGGCTGCAGATTGCACAGGATTCGGAAGAAAGAGCAAAGTATGCTTCGGATAACTGCTCCAGTTCCTGACAGATCGCGTGGACAACCTCTTCATGCTCCGGCCTGGTTGCAAGCGTCTCTTCCATATCGTCAATATCTTTCACTTCCGAGAGCGTCGTAAACACCAGTGCATACTGATAAGAAATGCAGTGTTTTTTTACAGTCCGCAACCTCTCCCACAGCCGTCGGGCAGGACCAGGACTTTCCATACCTTGGACACTCCTTTTCGCAGATATACCTCACTTTATCCGAAAACAGAATATCCTCACTTTTCAGAAATCCATACTGACAAATTGGATAATCTGCAAGAAATGCTTCGATCTTTTCAAACAGATCCGCTTCACTTATCTTCATTTTTTCACTTCTTTCTTGTTCTGCCGCATTTTCTGAACCTGTCGTTTTACAGACGACCGCCGACTCCAGACGATGTTCTTTAATGGAAAGAATCTTGATATGCAGTCCGCATGCATCGACCTCAAACTGTGTTCCATCGGATGGGATCGTTCCGTATATGCCAAAGACAAAACCGCCAAAGGTATCATAATCCTCCACCGGAAGTTCCACTTCCAGTGCCTCCGCAGCATCTTCCAGATCTACACCTCCGTCAATCTTCCAGGTATCCTTTGAAATCCGGGAGATTTTCGGTTCTTCGGCAAGCTCTGCCAAATCATCTTCCAGATCCCCGACCAGCTGCTCTAACAGATCGTTCATCGTGACAATACCGACCATGCCGCCATACTCATCCAGAACCACCGCAAAATGGTTATGTGAGACTTTCATCCGCCGGAACAGAACATCTGCTTTTACCGATTTCGGGATAAACTGAGCCGGTTTCACGGCATGCTTCATAATGAAATCCTTTGTCCGCCCGCGGAACCGGAAGAAATCCTTGATATTCAATACGCCGACCACATGATCAACCGTCTCTTCGCAGACCGGATAAACGGTGTGGCGGCTGTCGTGAATGGTCTCCTCCCACTGTTGCAGCGTCTCATCCGTCCACAGAAGCGTGATGTCTGTCCGATGCGTGGCAAACTCATCCACTGCCATGTCATCAAATTCAAACAGATTTTGGATGATCTCATTTTCCTCCAGATCGATCACACCTTTTTTGCTTCCGGCATCTGCCATTTTCCGTATCTCTTCCTCGCTGACTTCCACCGCCTCCGCATTTGGATCGATCCCGAAAAGACGTAACAGAAGATTTGTAGTCGCATTTAAAAGAGCCGTAAACGGCGAAAAAACGATCCAGAACACTTCCAGAAGCCCGCTCATCCGAAATGCCAGCTTCTGCCCCCGCTTTGCCGCAAGACGCTTTGGCAGCAGGATACCAAAGACCAGCACCACATAGGAAAGCAAAAACGTGATCAGCACCAGAAAGATATTATGCCAGACTTTTGCCGAAACCAGGTGTGTAAACTGCTCCATCACAAGACCGGTCATCCACAGTGCAAGCAGATCTGCCGTAAAGGCACTGATCAGAAATCCGCACAGTGTGATCACCGCCTGGATCATGGTCAGAAATTTCGCCGGCTGTCTTAAAAATTTCAAAAGTCTTTCTGCTTTTTTGTTTTTTCTTCCGCCATTTTCTCCAGTTCCGATACATCCAGTGAGATCACTGCGATCTCCGCACAGGAACAGAACGCATCAATGACGATCAGAACCAGGATCAAAATTATTTTTCCTATCAAAGGACTGTCTGCAATCATAAATGCTCCCTCACTCTGTCTTTTTTGAGAATCCCGCCCCGCGATCAGCTCCTGTTCATCAAACAGCTGTGCCACCGTTTCCTCGTACGTCGAGACACTCTTCGTCTTTTGATCTTCTTTGCATATTTCGAAGAAGCGGTAAACATATCTGCCGCATAGTACCAGAATTCTTTCATTTTAAACATGGCATTTTTATCATCCTGAAATGCTTCCCGGTATGCTTCAAAAATACAGTCATGGAATACACGAAACCTCATCTTGTCCATGGCATTTTTGCCTTTTATTTCACCGATCAGTTCCGGATTGGCAAGCACTCCGCGTCCAAACATTACTGCCGGAACTTTTGGATACTGCTCCCTGAATCTTTCAAAATCCGCTTTTCGGAACAGATCTCCATTGTAACAGAGACTGTTTTTGCTGTTTTGGCAGGCATATGCAAACGTTTCCATATCCGGCGTTCCATTATAATACATGCACTGTACACGTGGATGTATGATCAGTTCTTCAAACGGGAACTGATTGTATACCGAAAGCAGATCCTGAAATTCCTCTGCATGTTCCAGACCGATCCTCGTTTTCACTGAAATTTTGATCTTTATTTCCCGAAAAACTTCATCAAAAAAAATTGCAGTGTCTCAGGATCTGAAAGAAACCCGGCTCCTCTGCCTTTGGTGACAACCGTTCTGGACGGACAACCCAGATTTAAATTGACTTCCTGATAGCCATATTCTTCCAGAGCCTTTGTCATGGCAATAAAATCTGCTGCTTTGTTTGTCATGATCTGTGGGACAAGATGGATGTTCTGATTATGCTCGGGAAGGATATCGGCCTTTTCTTTTGCACTGAACTGTTTTCCGCTGTTTGGTTTCGGAACCAGAAACGGGGAAAAATATTTATCGGCCGGTGTAAAAACCTGGTATGTGCATTGCGGAAAATATATCCCGTGATCCCCTCAAGCGGTGCAAGATAATATCTCATAATACTGCTTCCGTCTCCTCTAATCTTTCGTAAAACTGTTCATAGAAATCCCTTGTCCTGTCATAGTTTCGCACATAAAACGTATTCAAAATTCCCATGGATACCGCTTTTCTGCTTTCATCCGACGAATCGTTTTCCAGAATCTCCTCCTGCTTTTTCAGATAAGCATGCCAGTCAGAAATAAATTTATCATGGCGTGCAGGATCTCGAATATCGATCCATTTTTCACTTTCACCTTGAGCCGGTCTTTCTTTTCACACTCGTAGACTTGCAGAAAATAGCGAAATCCTTTTTCCTCATAGATTCTGCCAAGCGGAAAGAGACGACAGATATCCGGTCTTGCCCCATGGATCGTGCATCGCCCAGAATCATTCAAAAAAGCACAGGCTTCCTTTTCACCACGCATGGCCAGGTTCGGCAGGATCACACCGTCCGCCAGATTCAGTTCCACACCTTTTGTCATCAGTTCTCCAAAAGAAGCGTTCAGCTCCTTTTCAAGCCGGTAAATATCAAGCGGTGTCAGCACGATCGAAGTGCCCATCCCATGACAGCAGGCAGAACATCCCTCACATCCCCTGCAGTCTGCTTTTACCATATCATTTGGCCCATACAGCTTTCCGTCTGAAATTTCTTTTATATCGATATTACGTTTCACCTTTCTCCCTCCTCATATTGACATCTGCTCCTGTTAAGAGTACTATAAATTTCAAGAATATTCAACAAAAATCAACCAAACAAGGAGTAGATCTATGAACCCTGTACAGGAAACCGTTTTATTATATTACCCGAAGAAGCCCAAATACCTGCCGAAAATCAAATCCATCTTCGTTCAGCTCGGTATCCAGTTTCGTATTCTGGATGCCGCATCTACTGCTCAGAAGATCGGCTATCTCACCGGTCGTACAGGCTTCGAAAAAAGTACTTCCGATGTCCCTTTTTCAAAAATTCCACAATCTGTGCTGGTGATGGATCATTTTTCTGGTGTGCGGATGGATGTGCTGTTTTCTTATTTGAAAAAAAACCGGCATTCCTTCCATCGACCTGAAGGCGATCGTGACCGATACCAATGCAGACTGGACATTTTTCGCACTCTATCAGGAGATTGCAAAAGAACATGCACGGATGCATGCAAGAAGAGCAATCGTCACACGTATCGAAGAGTCGGATTTTGGATGTGAAGGACGACCGGATGGGGTGATTGCAATGGATCATGTTTACCTGCGTTATGAGCAGGAATCCGAAAATTCTGCCTGATGGCAGAAGATGATCAGCTCTATGCAGATCATATCGATGAAAACAGTACGGTTCTCGTAACCGCAGATGGGAAAAATTCTGCCGCTGTAAATACAGCAGTTAAAATGAATCCCCTGGTATATCTCTGGTTGTTTTTTTCATATAAATAACCAATTTCATACCAGGGGTTTTTTATGTCTGTTTTTCCGTTCAAAAAAGCAGCTGTCACACTCTTGCTTCTGACAGCCGCCTACTTTTCCGGATTCGGGATCCATTATCTGTTTTCACAGCCGACCACGGTACTTCCTGCCTCATCTTCTTCAGAAGGCAACTGGGGACTCAGTTTTCAGGAAGAAGGTGTGCGGCCTGTCGGCAACGCCACGCCTTCTGAGCTTGCAAAATATCAGGCAGCCTACGCAGATGAAACAGACGAAAAAGTCATTTACCTCACCTTTGATGCCGGGTATGAAAACGGCAATCTGCCTGCTATTTTGGATGCACTGAAAAACCATCAGGCGGTTGGCACTTTCTTTGTCGTCGGAAATTTTCTGGAAACCAGTCCGGAACTTACCAAACGCATGGTAGCGGAAGGTCACATCGTCGGCAACCACACTTATCATCATCCGGATATGTCTAAAATCTCCACAAAGGAAGCTTTTGAAAAAGAGTTGAATGATGTGGAAACACTTTTTCAGTCGATCACCGGAAGCGAAATGGCTCACTACTACCGCCCACCTCAGGGGAAAATACAGCACCTCCAACCTTGAAATGGCAAAAGAACTTGGCTACAAAACCTTCTTCTGGAGTCTCGCCTACGTGGACTGGTATCAGGATCAGCAGCCCACAAAAGAGCAGGCTTTTTCCAAACTTTTTAAGCCGCATCCATCCGGGAGCCGTAGTTTTGCTTCACAGCACCTCTTCTACGAATGCAGCCATTCTCGATGAACTTCTGACCAAATGGGAAGAAATGGGATATCATTTCGCCCCATTATCTGAACTTGCTGACAAACTGTAGATCAGAGGTGCACAGAAGAATGCCGGGGCATTCCTAAGCACTACATAATAAACATCGCATGCCCAAAGGAGAAGAAACGATAACGCTCTTTTACCGCTTCCTCGTAAGCAGCCATGATCTTATCTTTTCCGGCCAGTGCAGACACCAGCATCATCAGCGTGGACTCCGGCAGATGGAAATTGGTGATCAGACAGTCGATCAGTTTAAACTGATATCCCGGATAAATGAAGATCTCCGTCCAGCCGCTTCCCGCTTTCAAAATACCGTTTTCATCGGTTGCCGACTCCAGCGTACGGCAGCTTGTCGTTCCGACTGCCACAATCTTCCCGCCTTCTTTTTTTTGCACACGGTTGATCAGCTCCGCCTGCTCCGGCTCCACAATATAAAACTCCGAGTGCATGTGATGATCTGTCACATCTTCTACTTTTACCGGACGAAAGGTTCCAAGTCCGACATGTAAAGTCACATGTGCAATGTGAACGCCTTTCTTTTGATTTCTTCCAACAGTTCTGGTGTAAAATGCAGTCCGGCTGTCGGTGCTGCGGCAGATCCATCGTGCTTTGCATACACCGTCTGATAACGGTTTTTGTCCTTGAGCTGGTGATGGATGTACGGCGGCAGCGGCATCTGTCCCAGTTTATCCAGGATTTCCTCAAAAATCCTCATACTCAAAACGGATCAGACGGTTTCCTTCGTCAACCACATCGATCACCTCACCGATCAGCAGCCCTTCGCCAAAACTGATTCTTGCACCGACACGACATTTCTTCCCCGGTTTTACCAGCGTTTCCCAGACATTATTCTCTCTTCTTTTTTAGAAGCAGTACTTCAATCTTTGCATCCGTTCCGATCTTGCTTCCATAGAGTCTTGCCGGGATTACTTTCGTATTGTTGACTACCAGACAGTCTCCCGGGTTCAGATATTCAATGATATCACGGAAAACGCGATGCTGCGTCTTTCCGCTTTCTCTGTCAAGTACCAGCAGTCTGGAAGAGGAACGGTCTTCCAGCGGATCCTGGGCGATCAGTTCCTGCGGCAGATCAAAATAAAAATCCGATGTTTTCATATATATACTCCTTAATAATAAATATGATTTTCTTCAACTAAAACCGGCTTCTCGCCTGTTACAGGTTACAATCGACACGGCACAGTTTTTTTTGATACGCCGCCATGCCAGTAATCTTCCCGGTTGCTTTCTCTTATGCTGTTGAGCAGTCCGCGAAGTGCACAGCCATGCGTCGACACGAGGATCGTCTTATCTTGAAGTTCTTTTCGACTGCAGATATCTTCCATAAAATTCCGGGTACGCTTTTCCACATCATCCAGACTTTCCCCGCCCGGTGCTGCCACATAATCCTGCGGGGCATGGAAGAAGTTTTCAATCCACTGCTGCGGCACCTGCCGGTTTTCTTCTGCATAACAGCAGCCCTCATAGATTCCAAAGCTGATCTCAATCAGACGCTCATCCTCTATGATCGGGACCTTTCGTCCGGCAAGGATACACTGTGCCGTGTGTTTTGCACGGATCAGTGGACTGGTAAAAGCCATGTCAAACGTTACATCACGAAGTGCCTTTCCGGTCAACTCTGCCAGATAGATCCCATTTTCATTTAAATCAACGTCAGAACGCCCCTGGAGGCACTTACGTGGATTCCAGGGGTCTGACCATGACGTATGATATACATTTTCATGTGTTATTCTCCAGATTACTGACGAAGTTCGATACCCATGCTTTCCAGCCCATTGAGGATCTTCTTCATCACCGTAGTGATCTCTGCTTCTTCCATGGTCTTGTCTTTTGCACGGAATACCACAGAATAAGCCATAGATTTATAGCCTTCTTTGATCTGAGTTCCTTCATAAATATCAAACAGTTTGAAGCTTTCCAGATGTTTGCCTCCACGCTGAACGATCATCTCTTCGATTTCACCGGCAAGTACATGTTTCGGAACCACCATACTGAGGTCACGTGTCACAGCCGGGAATTTCGGAATACCTTCGTATTTGCGGTCGAAGGAAGCTTTTTCCACGATCTTCGGCATATCCAGAACGGCAACATATGCCTTTTCACCGATTCCGTAATTATCCAGAACCTGTGGATGAACTTCGCCCAGGAATCCAATCACTTCTCCGTCGTAGAGAATGTTTGCCTGTCTGCCCGGATGTAAAGATGGCTGTCCTGCGTTCGGATCGTACTGCGGAATCTTATGCATGCCTGCTTTTTCCAGGAACTCTTCTACGACACCTTTCATGACAAAGAAATCTCCGCTGCCGTACATACCAAGCGTGAACTGCATACGCTCATCCGGAAGCTCGGTAAGCGGCAGTGCTTTCGGCAGATAAATGTTTGCCAGTTCATAGAGACGAACGTCTTTGTTTCTGTGGCTGTAGTTATAGCCAAGAGAAGAGAGCATACCATTTAAGGAAGTGGTTCTCATGATGCTGAAATCATCGCCGAGCGGGTTGGAGATCTTGATGGCCTGACGCAGTACAGAATCTTCGGGGATCAGCAGTTTGTCAAATACCTTCGGGCTTTCGAAAGAATAGGTCATTCCCTGTGAGAAACCACAGAACTCTGCGATATCTTTTGCAACATTTTCTACTCTGTGATGGAACTGCAGTTTACCTGTAGTAGCTTCTCCTTTGGCAGCGTCGTCGGAATATTGTCATATCCGTAGAAACGGGCAACTTCTTCTGCGATATCTGCGGTGCGGAAAATGTCATGACGGAAGGTCGGTGCAATAATTTCATTGCTCTCTTCGTCATAGGCAAGTTCTACATTTGCAAGATAATCCAACATCTGTTCGCTGGACAGATTGGTTCCAAGCAGTGCATTGATGCGTTCCGGCTCAAATTTCACGCGAACCGGCTCTTTGCGTTTGGAGTATACATCTGCCATGCCGCCGACTACTTCACCGGCTCCCAGTTCTTCCATCAGCTGGCAGGCACGGTCGATGGCTGCCAGTGCATTGTTCGGATCCAGACCTTTTTCAAATTTTCCGGAAGCATCTGTACGAAGTCCGATTCTCTTGGAAGAAAGGCGGATATTTGTTCCATCAAAACATGCAGCCTCAAACATCATCGTCTTTACATCGTCTGTGATCATGGAATTCTCACCGCCCATGATGCCGGCAATGCCAACAGCCTTCTCACCGTCACAGATCATCAGAACAGATTCATCCATTGTACGTTCCTGACCGTCCAGTGTGGTAAATTTTTTCGCCGTTTTCGGCTCTGCGAACCACGATCTTATGACCTGCAAGGGTGTCATAATCATAAGCGTGCATTGGCTGACCATATTCTTCCATTACATAGTTTGTAATATCAACCAGGTTGTTAATCGGGCGGATTCCAGCGGAAGCCAGACATCTCTGCATCCACTTCGGGGACGGACCGATCTTGATATTTTTTTACGACACGTGCACAGTATCTCGGGCAGAGATCCTTGTCTGCCACTTCAACGGTCACATAATCGTTTGCATTTTCATCATTTCCGGTCTCTTTTACAACAGGAGGCACAAATTTTTTTCGAAAGTTGCCGCCGCCTCTCTTGCAATTCCGAGGATACTGAAGCAGTCTACACGGTTAGATGTAATTTCATATTCAAAGACAACATCATCCAGGCCCAGTGCCTTGATCGCACTCTCTCCTACAACCGCGTCTTCCGGGAAGATATAGATGCCGTATTCCGGTGC